>Ga0233428_1001500_pt1 | contig 24700 bp, 23 predicted proteins | sample SI_118_April2016_4_FD_179890 | JGI IMG/M metagenome (GOLD analysis project Ga0233428, IMG submission 179890) | Seawater microbial communities from Saanich Inlet, British Columbia, Canada - SI_118_April2016_120_MG | ecosystem: Environmental > Aquatic > Marine > Inlet | place: Canada: British... | reverse complement strand
CGTCGGCGCCCGTTATCAATTGGAATCGGTCGGCGAGCAGCAGCTCAAGAATCTCTCCGAGCCCATCGTCGTCCATCGCGTGCTCGGCCTGGCGTAAGCCCTACCAGCGTCACACGCATCAGCTTCGTTCGCTTTCAGGCAATAAAAAACCGGGCGCGCCGCTGCTGACGCGCCCGGGATACCTCGATCACTGGCGTATTAGGCCAGCGATACTGCCAGGTGGGAAACCACCTGGTCCTAACTCAAATGGACGTTAGGTGGTCTCACCTCCTGCGGGTATACAACTACTCAAAGACCACCTCCTTTCGTATCGGTGCATCGAGTCATTACACCGGCCCGAGAACCCAAAAGGTCTCATTGTGGGCCGCCGCGGTACAGGTGACTCTTTGCACTCGTCCAAGGCCGTGCAGCACTTCACCGCATAAGCGGCGGGATTTACGGCCTGTAGCACAATGCTTGGGGTCGATGGGTTTCATCGACAGGTAAAATGTAGCAAGGTCGCTGAATCAACGTCAAGTCAATTGTCGAGACCCCACTTATCGGGTAATTTGCGGGCATTGGGAGCGTGTCCGAGTATTCGCTTTGACAGGCGAGGGTGTGTCATTGTCGTCGATGGCAAGGCGTGCGAGCGAACTGAATTGGGTAATTCAGAGAGAGAAGCACAACGCAGACAGTGGCGGCAATGACGCGGACGTAGCCCAAATGGGATACTTGGACACGCTCCTAAGATGAAAAACCGATACTGCATGGCCCTGATTGCGCTGCTGGGGAGTAGCTGCACGACGCCCGCAGAGGAAACGGTCGTGATCTCGGCAGCGTCGAGCCTGACCTATGCCCTGCAGGACCTCACAGAGGCCTATCGTGACGGCAACGGTAATTCGAACTTGCCTTCGCTGCGGCTCAACTTCGGCGCCACGGGGGCCCTCGCCCAGCAGATCCGCGAGGGAGCACCGGTTGATCTGTTCTTCGCCGCAGACGCACGTGAACTTGATCTTCTTCGCACACAGGGGCACCTGACACCCGATGAACTCCTCTTCAATGGACAACTGGTCATCTGGTGCAGGCCCAATGCGCCCTGCGCACAGAGTCTGGCCGATCTTGATCAGGCCCGCATCAAGCGAATCGCCATTGCCCATCCCCAGATCGCTCCCTACGGCGCCGCTGCCATCGCTGCCATGACCAGAGCGGATCTGTACACGTCTCTTGCGCCTCGATTGATCCAGGGGCAGACAGCGCGTGCCGCCTTGCGCTACGCTGAGACGGGAGATGCCGATGCAGCACTGACGGCCCAGTCCCTGGCACAATCCATCGACGGTATCTGGGTCGCCGTCGACGACTCACTGTATCCGCCCATCGAACAAGGTGTTGCCATTGTGCAGCACGCGCCTCAGCCTGACGCAGCGCACGATTTCTTAGATTTCGTCCGCAGCGCCACTGGACGTCGCATCCTCGCAACGCATGGGTTTGAGCCGCAATGATCGGCCCTCCCTTCTGGCTCTCCGTCAAGGTGACGGCCATTGCGGCGATCCTCATTTTCACGATCGGCACGGCCCTCGCACTCTGGCTTGTACGGCGACGACCCCGGGGACGAATGGTGATCGAGACCCTGATCATGTTGCCTCTCGTCCTGCCACCTTCTGTCGTCGGTTATTACCTGCTCATCGTTCTCGGACAGCAGGGCCCCATCGTGAAGTGGTTCGGCATTCGGACACTGTTCTCACCGACCGCTGCAGTGATTGCTGCAACCGTTGTGGGTCTGCCCCTCATGGTGCAAGCCGCACGCGCAGCGATTGCCGCCGTCGACCCTGCCCTGGAGCAGGCAGCGCGGACACTGGGTTGCAAGGAGACGATGGTCCTCTGGCGCGTCACACTGCCCCTGGCCAAACGTGGTCTGCTGGCGGGGATCGTGCTTGGTGCGACACGAGCTCTCGGCGAATTTGGTGCAACATTGATGGTCGCCGGGAATATTCCCGGTCGCACACAGACCCTGCCCCTGGCGATCTACGATGCGGTGCAGACGAACCAACATGATCTCACGACGCAGATGGTGCTGCTCATGACGGGACTCGGCTTCTTCAGCTTGTGGGCAGTACGCCGCTGGGAACCCACCTCCAGGGGACGTGATCGATCATGAGCAGATTGCTGGTGCAGGCGCGGCGCCATGACGCCCGTTTCGAGCTCAATGTGGATTTCAGCGTCGATAATGGCACACTGGTTTTGTTCGGCGCCTCCGGTGCGGGCAAGACCTCAACTCTGCACGCCATCGCGGGCTTGCTGGCTCTCGACGGTGGCAGAATCCAGGTTGATGACACGGTCTACTACGACGCCAGCCAGGGCGTCAACCTGCCCGCCAGTCAACGACGCCTGGGTTATGTCTTCCAGAATTACGCGCTCTTCCCACACCTGACCGTCCTGCAGAACATCGCCTTTGGCCTGGGCAGCCAGCGTGATCGTCTCGAACATGCACGCCAGTGGTTGACGCGGATGCGTATGAAGGACTTTGGCGAGCGCTATCCGCACGAACTGTCCGGTGGACAGCAGCAGCGCGTCGCCCTGGCTCGCGCCCTGGCACCGCGACCACGCTTGCTGTTGTTGGATGAACCCTTCGCTGCCCTCGATCGGGTCTTGCGCGAGCGCCTGCAGGCGGAGTTACGGCAGTTGCAGCATGACCTGTCTCTCATCGTCATCTATGTCACACACTCTCTCGACGATGCCTTCGCCGTGGGCGACCACATGGCTGTCCTGCACGAGGGCCACGTCCTGCAGCAAGGGCCATTGGACGATGTCTTCCAGCACCCTGCGAACGAAACCGTCGCCGAGATCCTCGGTATTCGAAATCTCTTTCGCGCCAGCGTCGTCGGGTCTCAACTCGACTGGCTCGGATTGCCATTGCACACAGAGATCACCGACCGCGACAAGGACGAAGTGTCGCTGTACATTCAGCCGTCGGAAGTGAAGATCATGTATCCCGATGCACCCGTCGCCGAAGGGCTGCGGGATAATCTTTTTGACGCCGAGATCATCACGCGCCAACGGCATGCTGCCGGTTGGTCCATGCGTGTGCGTCTGAGCAATGATCAGAACATCGAGATTCATCACGCCACCACAGCTTACAACGAACTCGACCTGACACCGGGCCAGAGTATTCGCGTCGCCATGAAACGCGAGGCCCTGCAGATCCTTCGTCGCGGCGATAGTGCGTAGACCGTAAACCGGTGTACCCTCCGTAAACCGAAGAGCCGATCTTGATCGAAGCCAGCACTGACTCAGCTGCCAGAGAAAACAGCGTCGAACGCAGAGACGTCGTCATCATAGGTGCCGGTGTCTCCGGTCTGACAACAGCTCATTTCCTGCGTCGCCAGGGCATCGATGATGTTTTGCTCATCGAAGGAGCACCGCAGGCGGGGGGCACGATTCAGACGCGTGACCTGGATGGATTTCTCTTCGAGCCCGGTCCAAACAGTCTGCTCGACAATTCTCCGGCGCTGAAACAACTGATCAACCAACTCGGACTCGACGAGCGTGTTGCTGTCGCTGCCGATGCAGCCAAGAAGCGCTATGTCGTGCGTGATGGGTATCTGCAACCGCTGCCCATGAGTCCGGCTTCACTGCTCAAGAGCAAACTCTTTTCTTGGGGCACGAAATGGCGCCTGGCGCGCGAGCCCTTTGTTGCGGCCGCACCAAGTGATGCGGAAGAGACCCTCGAACAATTCGTTCTGCGCCGACTGGGCAAGGAATTTCTGCAATACGCCATCGATCCCTTCGTTGCAGGGACCTTTGCGGGACGACCAGAAGACCTGTGTGTACGCTCTGCCTTTCGCCGACTCTGGGATTTGGAGCAGCACCATGGCAGCCTGATTCGCGGCGCCATGGCCATGGCCAAGCAACGCAAAGCCGCCGCCAAAGCTGCCGGTTCTGCTCAGGGCGATGAAGGCGAAATTCAGGCTGGCCCCAGTGGCAAGATGCTCTCCTTCGAAGGCGGTCTACAGACACTGGTGCAGGCACTCGTCGAGCCATGTGGTGCAGATCTGCGCACATCCCTGGCCTATCTCGGCATTCGCCGCAGCGACGATGGCTACCGCGTCACGAGCATGGACATGGAAGGCGCGCACGAGGTGGATGCTCGCGTCGTGCTCCTCACGCTGCCTGCCCACACGTATCCGTCCCTCGAATTTGGCGACATCGACATGCCTCTCATCGAGATCGGTGCGATCCCCTACCCACCCGTGACGGCTGTCTATTTCGGCTACAACAAACGTCCCACTGAGCAACCCCTCGACGGCTTTGGCTTTCTCACACCGCGCCTCGAGAATCGACGTATCCTCGGAACCTTATGGAATTCGGTCGCCTTCCCTGATCGCGCCCCCGAGGGCGGCCTGGCGATGACAACATATGTAGGTGGTATGCGCCAACCAGAAAACACACAATGGTCGGATGAGGAGATTGTAGACGTCGTCTACGAGGAATTGCGTGACCTGATGGGGATCCAACTCCGTCCCGACGTACATGCCGTACATCGATGGGAACAGGCGATTCCGCAGTATGTGATGGGCCACCAACAGCTGATGGAAAAGGTCGACGCCGCAGAAGTCGAAGCACCTGGGCTATTTATCGGTGGCAACTTTCGCGGTGGCGTATCACTCGGCGACTGCGTCACTCGCGGTGAGCAGGTTGCCGGGCAGATCGCGACATTTCTGCGCGACTGACTGCCTTTTCGTCGCGAAACTGACTCGGCAGATTTTCACCCCGTTCCAGCTACAGATCATTCGGTGAGACCTTGCCGAGTTACCTACCGCAGTCCCGGCAGGACCTTGCCGGCGTCGAATCCCGTCGACAGGCCCACGACCCACTGCTGACCCGCAGGGAAATTCCGCCCACCGAGGGTGTTACGCATCGCCGCCTCCAGCCAGACGTCATCGTACACACGCACGCCAATCGTGGGTGCCAGATAGCTGATGCGCTTGATCAGTGATGCCGTGCGGATGCCAAAAGTCTCACCCTTCCCAGAACGCAACATCTCGTATTTCAGCGCCAGTGACAGCCACTCACGTGGTTGAGCGCCGATCTCTGCATTCAGCAGCCATTCGTCACCGGGATCGCGATCGATCTCCTTGTTGCGCAGTCGTACGCGATAGCCGACATCCGCATTGACGTAGGCGGGCAGGGGCCAGAGAGAACGCCCGCCTTGCACGATGAGATCGAAGTCCCACTGCCCCTCACCCACCGGGATCAGACCATCTTCGTTGATAAACTCACCCGTGGGTATCTTGGCGCCCAGCTTCACGGTGAGATGAAGTGGATTCTGTAGTAGCCGCGTCTTGGAAAAGACACGCAGATCACTCCAACCTGAGGCGGAGGGTATGTCCGAACGCGTGTCGTCCGCAAAGCTCTGGTCGAAATAGGGAATCTGCACACCCAGATCAAACCAGTCCGTCACGCCAACAAACCCCTCGATGAAGAGGGCCTTGCTGTCATATTGGCCGTCAAAACGATAGGGGCGACGTGTACCGATCGAGTGTGCGCCAAAGGTGCCATCGTCGAGCAATACCGGTTCGGGTGTGTCGATATACCACTCATTCGTCGTCTGCTGAAACCACGAAATCTTCGTCCACACACGACCCGCGGGCAGCGTCCAGGCCCCCGCCTCCACACAGGAAGGCGTCACCACCAGACCTGTCACAAGGCCCAGTATCACCCGCATTGCGATGCACCTCGTTGCCGTTCGCTTCATCCCTGCGTTTCTTCTGTTGTAGGTAGGCACTGGCCCAGTGGGTCAAATTGCTCTATCACCCCTTTGGATGCAACGACTGCATCGGGGGTTCGCCCGTATTCTGTCCGTCCGTCACAGACTGATCCCGCGTGCATCTTCTCACCCTCGGCCTCAATCACAATACAGCACCCGTTGAGGTACGCGAGCGCCTGGCCTTTGCTGAAGGAGACCAGCCCGACTCTCTGCGGCGCTTGCGTGAGCAATACGGTATGACCGAGGCAGCGATCCTATCGACGTGCAATCGCTCGGAGATCTACGCTGCCAGCGAGGAGTCGCACTTTGAGGGCGTCCAGGCCTACCTAAGTGAGCACCACGCCCTCGATGTGGGTCACATAGAGCCCTGTCTCTATCGACACACGGACGCCGACGCGGCGACGCACCTTTTTCGTGTCGCCTCAGGAATCGATTCCCTCGTCATTGGTGAGTCGCAGATTCTGAAGCAGGTGCGCGAAGCACTTGAGATGTCACAGAGCACCGGATCAGCGCGCCTTGTGATTAACGAGGTCTTTCAGCGTGCACTACATGTTGGCAAACGTGCCCGTTCTGAGACAGACATCGGACGTGGCCGATTGTCGGTGGCGACAGCGGCAGTGGAACTCGCAGGACAGATCTTTGATAGACTCGACGATCGTCGCGCGCTGCTGATCGGCGCCGGTGAGATGATGGAGCTCGCCGCTCAGTATCTGGTGGAGGCAGGTCTTACCCAATTCACCGTGGCGAATCGCACCATCGAGCGCGCCCAGGAGCTTGCGAACCGCTTCGACGGCGACGCAGTCTCCCTCGATGCGCTGGAGGGATGCCTCACGCAGGCGGACATCGTCATTTCCTCCACAGCGGCACCAGACTTTGTCATTACCGAGCAGGCGGTACGCGCCGCCATGTCGGGTCGTCGCGGACGACCACTTTTCCTCATCGACATCGCCGTCCCACGCGACATCGATCCCACCATCCGCGACGTGGACAACATCTTTCTCTTCGACATGGACAATCTTGAGAGTGTCGTCGCCGCAAACCGCAGCGAGCGCGAGGGTGAAATCCAGCGCGTCCAAACCATCGTCGACGAAGAGCTCGGAGACTTTCTGCATTGGTTCAACTCCCTGAGCGCAGGACCGCTGATCAAAGCCCTGCGTCAGCAGGCAGCCGAACTGCAGGGGGATGAGTTGGGCCGCTGGCAGGGCAAACTCTCGCATCTGAGCGACAACGACCGCCAACTCGTTGAATCGATTCTGCGCGGTTATGCCAACAAACTTCTGCATCAGCCGCTGGTCCAGATTCGCGACCTGGCGAATCGCGAGGATGGCTATATCCGCCTCGACACAGTACGCAGACTCTTCGATCTGGACGAGTCACAGGACGAGAAATCATCATGACCACCGGCTGCCTCGTCGTGCTTGGACTGTCGCTGGTTCTCTACCTATTGGCATCCCTGTTTTTGCAGGGCCGACTCTGGTGGGGCTATGCCAGTTGGGAGAAGTGGGGTCAGCGCAGTCTGATTTCCGGTGTCATCGTTCACATCATCGGCATTGGACTACACACGGCGATTTCTGGCCAGTCCCCTCTGAGCCACATGACCTCCGTCATCTCTCTCGTCGTCGTCGCCTTCCTTGGTGTTGGCCTGCTGATCGAATTGCGCACATCCGTGCGCAATCTGACGCTGTTCCTGGCACCCATCGCCTTTCTTGGACTGCTTTATCCATTGCTGATGCCCGTCCGATTTGAGGACGCGGGATCAATGCTGCTGCGCTACCCCTGGCTGGGTGTGCATGTCTTCATCACCCTCCTGGGCCACGTCGGTTTTGCCCTCTCATTCCTCGGTGCCGCCGTGTATCTACTGCAACGTCGGGCGTTGAAGCGGGGCCGCCTGAACCACTACCTACCCGCTCTCGATGCTGCCAGTCGCGTCACCTTCTACAGTGCGGGAGGTGGTTTCTTTTTCTTCACCATCGGCCTCGGCATGGGGGCGATATGGCTCTTTGGCGCTCCCGGCGAGTATCTGGGTGGCACGGACACGAAGATCATTCTGGCAATCCCCACCTGGATCGGCTTTGCCCTGTATCTCTACGCTCGCGGCGTACGTGGCATGCACGGCAGTCGCCTCAAATGGGTCGTCATCGTCGCCTTCACCGTCGCTGTCGCCAACTATGTACTGGTCCCGCATCGATTCGAAATAGAAGAGGACACCTCCCATGCGGAAGGTGCCCTCGGTATACAGACAACTGTATCTGACGCTCCGCACTACAGCTGATCCCCGGCAAACGCCAACCTAGTGGCAGGACGTTTCGCGCAATAGCTTTTCCTGCTCAAAACTGCACGTCCACCACCTGACGTTTTGCGCAGCAAAACTCAGAACGATTCGTGCTAACGAATTGCGACTTCCCGGCCCTTCTCAGCGGACGCGTAAATTCCGTCCAGCATCTTCTGCACCATCAGACCATGCTCAGCCGGAGCCAGCGTCGGCGTGTTGTAGAGACAATGCTCGACGAAGTTGCGCATCTTCATGCCGAAGGCGTCGGCATTCGCCCCTGATGGCAGCCAGTTCGGCTGCGAATTCATCATGTAGCCGCCGTCATCGCTGAACAGACCGGGTGGATCCCAGCTCGCCCCCGCCTTCTCACCCATGAGGGTGAAGTTCCACACGTTTTCCTCAATGTGGGCGGCGAAGGAAGCCTCGATACTGATCACGGCGCCATTGTCGAAACGAATCTGGCCGACGGCGAGATCTTCCACGGTGTAATTCTTGTAGTCCCAGTTTGGCCACTGTGAGACGACATCCGATTTCTTGTTGCCCATATAGGTAAAGATGCTGCCACTGGCGGCAACGGGCTTCGGCGACCCCATCACAAAGTGGGTCATCTCCAGCGCGTGCACACCGATGTCGATCAGTGGCCCACCACCCTGCAGGTCTTTGCGACCAAAGACACCCCAGTTGGGAATACCCCGCCGGCGTAAGGCCTGAATCCGGCCATAGACTACTTTGCCCATGCGACCCGCATCGACGGCGTCCTTGATAAACTTCGTCTTCGCATCGTAGCGATACTGAAAACCGATCACGAGCTTGCGTCTCGCCGTCTTGGCAGCGGTGATCATCTTCTGCGCCTCTGCCGCCGTCATCGCCATCGGCTTCTCAACCAACACGTGAGCTCCCGCTTTGGATGCAGCAATCGACGCCACTGCGTGCAGACCATTCGGCGTACAAACACTGACGGCATCCGGCTTTACATCACGCAGCATCTTGCGATAGTCGGTAAAGGCGCTTTCAATGCCGAATTCCTCCTGCCGCTGCGCCATACTCGGCTTGGAAATATCAGCGACGGCGACCATCTCTACATCATCCATCTTCGACAGATAGCGCATGTGGGCCCCGGCAATGCCACCGGAACCGATAAATGCCACGCGCAGACTCTTCTTCTTCGTGCTTCTCTTCGCCATCTCTTGCCTCTTCTACTTGATGTTGGACGGATCACTTATCTGAACGGAATCCGTCAATTGAGGGTGTGCCTGTTGTCGGTCAATGTGTGTCAGCTGTCGATCAAAGCCTGTTGGTGTAAGTCGCGGACTCTGGTGGCAAGCAGAGCCCACGTATCATCTGCATCGTAGATCGTGTCCGTGAGCGCGAGAATCTGATCCGGCGCCGAGCCGCCGGATACAGGTATGTGAATCTTCTCAAAACCACTGCTCACCAGCTGCGCTGCCACGGCAGATTCATCGCGCAGCAACGCGCGAATCGCAGCGACAGCACACATCAAGGCGCTGTGGGTCTGCGACCACGGCTGGTCTGGCAACGTCGGCGATTGCAGTAACGAATCGCCTTCGGCACGAATCTCCAGATCCACGCGCCAGAAGAGAGGATCGTCCACGAAGCGTGCGAAGACCAGCCGTCGCCGGGGATCATCTGTGTCGGGGTCCCAGCGCAGGGCATCGACGGCATCGATCGTTGCCAACGTCTGTTCCAGTGTATCGCACGCTGCGCCAAACCGAGCAGCCGTAACAAGCCAGAGCAGATCGATATCTGAATAGAGATCCGCCATTCCGTCCCGCAACGAACCTCGCAACTCGACACGGCTACCGGCACTGGCAGCGGTCAACGTCTGCTGCAATTGTTCGAGACGTCTTGATCGGTGGCCGATATCCAGATCCAGAGGCACGGTCAGTCCTCGCCGGCGATACGCCATGTCGCTTTGGAGCCGCCACGTAACACACGAGTCCTCGGAAGCCGCATTTGCCCCCAGCCTTGCAGCACGACCTCGCGCACACTGATCGCGCCGCCCAGAACGCGCAGGTTTAGCTCCATCGTCTTACCTCGGCGCCGCAGGTTCGCCGTCCCCCAGGCGTCACCGGTTGACACGAACCACTGACCCGGGCGCGCTGCAAGACGCAGACGCTGCTCACTGGCCTGATAGTGGAAACCAGTCCATGCCAGGTGTGCCGCCCAGGCAATCATCGCTCGCGCATAATGGTGGCCACACTCGGCCTCGTCGAAGGGATTTCGCTTGCGGCCATCGTAGCGGTCACGAATGTCTGACATGTGTCGTAGGCCGGCGCTTTCCTGGCCTTCGTAGAGCATGCCAATCGCCGCCGTGTATTCGAATCCCGTCATCACCTCTGTGAAATATGGGAATGGATTCTCTGGCCGCACCTTCGGGTAACTCGCCATCAACAGGGCAGCCTCGTCCCCAAGGGCATAGGACCGCAGCACATTGAAGTGCCCCTGCAGAGAAGCTTGACCATTGTGCTTGGAGATACTGCGCAGCGTTCGTTTGACGTTTGCGGGCTTGAGCAGATAACCCAGGTCGCACACATGCGCGAGCAATTGACCGATCAGTTGATCTACGAGACAACCTGCAGCCAGCTGGTAGTCCGGCTTTTTTACATTCGCTGCACCTGCACCCAGTCGCAGAGCCGGAGCGATGTCATCCTCACTCTTTGGTGGTCGCACCTCGTGTTCGTAGTATTCACCGTTGAACAGATTCTTATCCATCCAGGCTCGACCAGTTTCATACAATGCTCCACAGCGCTCGGAGAAGTCAGCTTCGCCGACGTGCAAAGCCATTTGCTGTACCGCCCGTAAGGCCGCCAGATACCAGGTGCCCATCTGCGGATTCGGCCCGTAGTACTCCACATCCATCGTGTTGTGCTGACAGCCCTCCATGACACCGTCCTGATCTGCATCCCATCCACCAGGGATCCAGCAGAACTCCAGGGCGCGACGCACATGTGGCCAGAGTCGTCGCAGCCACTCGTCGTCACCGCACAGCTGCCACTCCCGGTAGACCTTCACGATGCAACCCATCTGCCCGTCCGCAGCCCCTTTGCCGAATTGCTGCGCTCGATCCAACGGCAGATGCACGCGGAAGCTCATCAGCCCATCATCAGCCGTGGCATGCTCGAACTCGATCTCGCGCATGCCTCGTGCCAGATCACCGAAGAGAAAAGCCAGACTCTGCTCGTAGTTCCACACGTGGGTACATGACCCAAGACAACAACCACTGCGGTCGAGATAGCCCTCAAAGCCATACAGATAACCATCTGGCGTGCGGAAACAGGTCTGTGTGCGCAGCGTGCTCAGGTTGAACAGAGCCGCCTCCTTCACCACGTCTGGCAGATCACTCGAACAGAAAGCATCGACGAATTCAACGGTGCGACGCTCCAGTTCTTTCAGCGTTGGCGTGACCTTGCGGATGACATCCCATGCATCACTGAAACGTTGCGTGTATTCGTTGCCGATCAGATCATCGGCGACGTCACACCCGTCTGCCTCGCCGCAGGGAGTCCAGGTAGGCCGATTCGGAAAGTGCCATGCGAGCAGGAAGGTGATCGATCGCTCTGCGCCGGCCGGTACCGAGGCCGTCGCCGCGAGGGAAGCAATAGGCATTGTCTCATCGCCAGCCTGTCGATCCTCGAGACGACCATCGCCATGAAAGTCGTCCCAGAAATCAAGGACCGACGTCCCCCAACCGGCTTGTTTCCAGGCGAGCCTCGATGTCGTGGCTTTCGCCGTCGTCGCCAGAGCGATACTCCCCCACTGCGATGCTGTGTCGTCGACACCCGCGGAGTCCATCAGGATTCCCTGCACACTCTTGGTGCTGCGGCGTCGATTTCTGTTCCCAGTACACTCCCCCTCCGATCCATCGTGGCCGACGAAGTTGGGCACGGAGAGGCAGACCGACGCACGCACGGCAGTGGGTCCCGGATTGCTCAGCACACAGCGCACGACAGCCAGAGGCCAGGATGATGACTCTACATCAGCAGGCACGAAGGGATTGAACGCTTCCAAGCGGGCTCGCAAGGGCACACTGGGATCCTGCAGATGCACCTGTCCCAGGGGATAGGCTGTGTCGAAACGAGCCTCGCGGAATCGCGGCCACCCATGATTCGGCGCCACAGAGCCGAAGTCGCCCTGAATCTCTGCTGCGGGCACGGGGCCTTCCAGCAGGCGCGTTACCGCCTCGCCGCCGATGGGTTGCGCCCGCAGACAGAGAAAGGGCGCACCGCTGAATCGCGGCCCGGGCACGAAGCCCTTTGCCGGACGATTCATGATTTCCCAGTCCGTCAGATTCCCACGCCCGCCAAGGGACACAGTGCCTGTACCGATGCCACCCAGAGGTAAAGCGATCCGCTGCAGGTGTTCGCCTGTGTAGGATCGCAGAGAGGGCCAAATGATCTTCGCCATGTGATGTTCTCCAAAAAAAAAGCCCCGCCGGAGATCCGGGGGACTGCAAACCATCTTGGTTAATCGGATCGTTTCGTCGACGCCCTACTTGTTCAGCGCCTCAGCTCGCTTGCCCAACGCATCAGCGCGCTTCTTCAACTCTGCCGCTTCCGCCTTAAGATCCTTCGCCTGCTGATCCATCGACTCCCACTCCGCCTTGGCCTCATCGGCGTCCGCCTGCAGTTCGTCGTAGATCTCCTTGAGTTGCACAGCCTTGTCAGCGGCTCGGTCTGCCGTCGCCGCCATCTTGCCCGCCTGATCGGACAGTTGATCTGCCTGCTCAGCCACCTCCTGGGCGACGGGCCCGCTGTCCCCCATGCCAATCAGATCACACGCACCGAGTGCAAGCAGGGTGGTCAGAAAAAGTGGAAGTCGGCGGGATCGGCTCATGGCCAGCATTGTACGCCACCCCGCGCGGAGCGGCAACCCGACCGACACTCCGAAACTTGCTCAATCGATACCGGACGGACGATACTCCTCCAGGCATGCGGCGACCCACCTGACCGAACGGAATCAAATGAGAATCCTCTATCTGGACCTTGATGCCCTCAATCCTCGTCATCTTTCCTGCTATGGGTATCATCTCAACACAAGTCCAACGATCGACGCCATCGCCGCAGAGGGTCTTCGTTGCAGCCAGGTCTACACCTGCGATGCGCCCTGTTTGCCTTCGCGCACGGCCTTCTACCAGGGCCGCTTCGGAATTCAGACCGGTGTCGTCGGCCATGGCGGCACAGCGGCCGATCCGAAACTCCAGGGCAGACTCCGTGGCTTTCGCTCGCACCAGGAAGAGGCTTCGTACCCCCGTCAGATGCAGAAAGCCGGTTTACACACGGCGATGATCTCGCCTTTCGGTCAGCGCCATGCGGCGCACCAATTCTATGCTGGCTTCAATGAGATCCACAATACAGGTCAGGGTGGCATGGAGCCCGTCGAAGTTGTGCAGCCCGTCGTCGACGGCTGGCTCGATCGAAACGCTGCCGACGACAACTGGTATCTGCACGTCAACTACTGGGACATCCATACGCCCTATCGCACACCCGATGACTATGGCAATCCTTTCGCCGGTGAGCCCGTCGCTGAATTCTTCACAGACGAGGTCATCGATCGCCACGTACAGCGCTACGGGCCGCACTCGGCGCAGGATCTGGGTATGTATTCCGACAACAATGTCGAAAAATTCCCGCGCCTGCCGCTACGCATCACGGATCGAGCTTCGCTCAAGCAATGGATGGATGGCTACGATGTCGCCGTACGCTACGTCGACGATCAGATCGCCAAAATCGTCGGCAAGCTGAAAGCAGCCGGTGTCTACGATGACACAGCCATCATCATTTCCGCTGACCACGGCGAAAACCAGGGAGAACTCGGCATCTACGGCGAACACGGCACCGCCGATGAGGGCACGTGTCACATTCCCATGGTCATCAAGTGGCCAGGGGGCGCGGTGGGCGAGGTTGACGATCAGTTCCACTACAACCTCGATTGGGCACCCACCTGCATGGACCTGTTGCAGGCGGAACAACCTGTGCCAGATCTATGGGATGGTGAATCCTATGCCACCACTGTGCGTTCAGGCAGCGGCGCAGGCCGGGAAGAGCTGATCATCAGCCAGTGTTGTCATGTCTGTCAGCGCAGTGTGCGCTTCGGCAAATGGATGTATATCCGCACCTATTGCGACGGTTTTCATCCATTTGGACCGGAAATGCTCTACGATCTGGAAGCGGATCCCTTCGAGCAGAACAACATCGCTGATCAGCATCCGGATGTTGTTCGCGATGGCGCATATCGATTGACGAACTGGCACGATCAGCAGATGCAGAAGATGGCTATCCACTGTAGCGATTCCGTCGACCCCTTGTGGACGGTCATGCGCGAAGGCGGACCGAATCACGCGATCTTCGAACCGGGGCGCTCACCCCTGCCGAAGTATCTGGATCGACTCGAAGCGACGGGGCGTTCGGCCGGTGCGCAGGAACTGCGCTTGAAGTATCCGGATCTCGCCTGATCGACTACCAGTCGGCGACGCTGCCATCCGTCTCGTAGTAATACTCGCCACCCAGCTCTTCCCGATACTGCGTATGCTGCGCTACGGCCGTCTCGTCGATTTCGAAGCCAAGGCCCGGCTTCGAAGGCAGATCAATGTGTCCATCCACGACTTCCCAGTCTTGCTGTAACAGACCGCCGCCCAGCCCCTGATCGATCTGCTCCTGGGCGAGAAAGTTTGGTATCACTGCATCGACGTGTAACGACGCCGAGAATGCAACGGGGCCGATTGCACAGTGTGGCAGGATGTGCATGTAGTACACCTCCGCCATGTTGGCGATCTTTTTCAATTCTGTAATGCCGCCGGCATGAGACGTATCCGGCTGCAGATACGCCGCCGCTTGTTTCTCGATGACTTCCCGAAAGCCCCAGCGCGTCAACAGACGTTCACCCGTGGCGATGGGAAAGCTCACCTTGTCTGCCACCTGCTTGAGGGCATCGACATTTTCCTGCGGCACGGGCTCTTCCACGAACATGGGTCGCATCCCCTTCAACTCGTGGCAAATCTCGACGGCCATGGCCGGTGTCATCTTGCCATGAAAGTCGAAGGCGAGTTCCACATCGGGTCCGACCCACTCGCGCATCAGATAGGCACGTTCCACGAACTCGTCGATCATCGACGGTGGTTCATGGGCGCGCCATTTGCCACCAGGTCCCGACTTGAAGGCTGTGTAGCTGCCCTTCGCCATGAGCATGTCCAGGCGCTCCCGTGCGGATGCCTTGCCTTCATCAGTCAAGGAGCCAATCCCCCAGTGCGCGTAGACACGAATCCGCTCGCGCACGGCCCCACCAAGAAGGGCATGGGTCGGCACGCCAAAATGCTTGCCTGAAATGTCCCACAATGCCTGATCGATACCGGACAGCGCCGTCATGAGAATGTTGCCACCACGGAAGAAGGCCGAGCGATAGACATGCTGCCAGTGATGCTCAATGCGTAGCGGATCTTTGCCGACGAAGTATTCTGCCAGTTCCTCGACCGCCGCCACGACGGAGGCGGGTTTGCCTTCCAGGGTCGTCTCCCCCCAGCCGACGAGACCATTGTCTGTGGTGATCTTCACGAGCCGCACCCGCGGCAAGGGGAAGAACTGCTCGATCGTGGCGATCTTCATCGTCGGCTCCCAGTAGCTCTGTGATTACTTGCACGTGTGCGAGCGATCGCAAACTTTAGCGATCGATGTCAGCCGACATGCGCAACTTCAAGTGCGCCCACCCCTGCGGGGTGACAGCAGTGACGGCACGGGGTAACAGGGTGCCTGGCGGCGCCACCGTCAAGTGCGCTCGATAGGTTTCTACTGTTGGTGGGGAGGCCAGCGACGCGTCGGGACCAACCTGGTCGAGACGAATCGAAAACCCTGCCACCGTGCCCATCGATGCGACATCGTCCCGTTCCGGCAGTCGCAGCACCAGCGCCGTGCTGTCCGCTCCAGCCGGCGTCACACTCAGACGCAGTTCGATTTCACCCGCCCAGACGCAGTCAGCGTCATTCGGACAGCGCGAATCGGCGACGACTTCATCCCAGCGCAGAGTCAGTGCATTGCCACTCGACCAGGTTAACTCCTGAGGCTGAGCGAGTTGTAACTCAATGGTCTGTGGCTGCGCGATAGCGGTCGTAGCGAGAGAGAGCAGCATGGCGCAGAATTTCACGTAAAATCTCATTTGAGAAAGCCTCATCTTGTCGTCTCATGCAATGTCGTCTATAGGTAGTGTGCATAGATGTAACACCGGGGACACGATAAGTGTTCCCAAGAGACCATTCATGCCACCCAGAAATCACTGAAGATCACAGGAAATCATGAAGATCACGGACATTCAGGCCGTCAAACTGACAATGCCCGACAGCGTCCCAAGTACATCCGCTGCGGCTTCTTCGGTCACGTCTCCACAGCACGCGGCCGGTCATCCAGCGACTGCACCGGCAGCCAAGCCGTGGCGTAGCGGCTGGGCTGAGGACGCAGAGGTCGCCAATCCCATGTCGCGTTATCCGCACGTGAAACGCCATCGCAGCATGTGGCTGCCCAAGGACTGGGGCGCCGTCTGGTGTAAGGTGACCCTCGAGGACGGCACATGGGGCCTCGGCTCAACGGCGCATGGACGACCCGTCGCGGCTGTCATCGACGATCACCTGGCGCCACAGTTGATCGGCCAGGACATCATGGCGGGCGAGAAGCTGGCAGACATGATGTTCCGCCTGACCAAACCCTATGGCACAGTGGGCCTCGCATCGTACGCGATCAGTGCTGTCGACCTTGCCCTCTGGGATGCACGCGGCAAGGTGCTGGATAAACCCGTCTACGAATTGCTCGGTGGCCCGCAGAAAGAAAGCCTGCCCTGCTACGCCACGGGAAACGATGTCGACTGGTATCTTGAACTCGGCTTCAAGGCGTTCAAGCTCGCCTGTCCCCATGGCCCCGCAGATGGACTCGATGGCCTGAAGAAGAACGAAGACTTCGTCGCGCGGGCCCGCGAGCAGATCGGCGACGGATGTGAACTGATGCTCGATTGTTGGATGGCGTTCGACGTGGAATACACCGTCCGCCTCGCCGAGCGCCTACGGCCTTATGGTCTCAAATGGATGGAGGAGTGCCTGCTGTCGGAGGACTTCGATGCCAACATCGCCCTGCGACAGCGCCTCCCGTGGCAGGGCCTGGCCACAGGTGAGCACTGGTATACCCACTTGCCCTTCCAGTGGGCCTGCGCCCATCGCGTCGTCGACATCCTGCAACCCGATCTCACCTGGGTTGGCGGTCTGAGCACCTGTGTGAAAATTGCTGCCGCCGCCGACGCGGCGGGCATCACCGTCTTGCCTCACGGTGGTGGTGGCACCGCCTTTGGCCAGCACTTCACCATGGCCATGGGCTGCGCTGACCTGGCCGAATATTTTATCGGCTCCCCGCCGGGCGTGCCCCTCGAGCAGCTACGAGGAATCCCTGGTGTACCCATCGCCAAAGATGGCGTGGTCATTCCCAGCAACGCGCCGGGTTTCGGCATGGAGATCAGCGAAGACTGGCTGACACCGTTCTTCGGCTAGTGTCTCCTCACACTTTGCCAGACAACGTCTGCACCGACTCAGCCTCCGCCTCGATCTGCGTCCAGTCCCAAAGCATGGGGATGTATTTCAGCTCCGCCCAGCGCGACGCCTGATCCGCATAGTGCGCACTCGCCGGGTGTCCCGACGCACCAAGCGGTACGATCCAGCGACTCTGCGTCCAGTCGGAGGGATCCATCAGATAGCGATTCACTGATCCTCCCGTGGCGACGAAGGAACCGAGCCCGTAGCTGCCCGCCAGCGGCGTGTCACCATCACCATGCACGGCCCGCGGCTCCGGATCCATCACGCCAGCCGCTTCTGGGAACACCACCGACAGCGGGTGCCGATGCTGCGTGTGATGCAGGCGGCCCCAGCGCCATTGTGACACATCGTCGCCGAAACGCTCCGCCAGTTCTACCAGCGCTGCATCGAAGGCAGCATTGAGTAGATCATCCCAGCTGCGATCTGGTGGCAACAGGTCACGCCCCAACACGATCTCCTCGGACTTCGTCTCCGGGCCATCGACGTCGGCCGCCAGCTCCTGATGCATCGCCTGCAGCATGAGACGCACATGCGCTTCGCCACCGACTTCCCCCGTTATAATGCCTTCAGCAGCGGCGCCCCCAGCATAGATCAGCAACCGTCGCATGAGCGCTCGCCGTGCCACAGAATAGATCGTGGGTCCCACCTCGTGACGATCCATACGCAGATCCCAGGCGCGTAGCGCCTTGAGTGCTTGCACTCGTTGCTGTGGTGGAATCTCTCCCCCTGCACGGGTCAGATCCGGGACGGCAGCCAAAAGACGCTCAACGAAGACCTGCGCCGGCAACGACAGACGCTCCGCATGCACAGCCGCCATGTCTTCCACCGTGGCGGCACTCGGAGCCAGTGCCAGCAACCGGTCTCGCACACGGCGTGCACGATGGTCGGAGGGGAAATACAGTCCTACATAGTGCGGATACTCGTGATCTGTGACGCGTTGGTTGCACGTGACGGCCCAACCTGTCTCTGGGTTGACAGCCTGTGGCAGATCATCTGGCGCAATGATCCCCTGCCAGTCATGCTCACCCGTCCAACCAGGCACGACGGCCCAGCCATTGGCTGGCCCACGGATCGGAATACGCCCCTCGTGCAGATAACCGAAGTGACCCTGCGTGTCGGCGACGGCGTAGTTGTTCACACGATCATTCCAGTGGCGGAAAGCATGGTGCAGGGACTCGATCGAATCAGCGTGCATCGCATCTCGTGCCGCATCGAGCCATTGCGTGCCTTCGATGAGTCCCGGATCGCAGATCGCCACGCCCCACCCGGAACGGGGATCGCCAGCGATAACAGGTCCGTGATCGGTGACGGTCACATCCATCTGCACGTCGTCCCCGTCACGAACACGCAGTGTCTGCGCCGCGACTTCTGCCGCGCGCCACCCAGTCTTGGCCTCGACTTCGCGCCCATCATCGCGGAAACGCTCGAGAAAGAGATCCTGTGTGTCCGCAGCGCCGTGGGTCATGCCCCAGGCAACATGTTGATTGTGGCAGAAGTGCAGCGCCCCGGGTACGCCGGGCACGGAGTGCCCGATCACATCAAACTCAGCGCACGCCAGATGCACCTGGTAGTAGACATTGGGCGTATCCAGAGCGCGGTGTGAATCACCGCCCATCAGCGGCTGACCCGATGTCGTGCGCTCACCCGAGATAGACCAACCATTGGAACCGCCATCCACATCCGCCGGCAGGGCTCCCGGCGCCAGCAGATCGGGATCAACGGACAATTCAAGCAGAGCATCGCGCGCAGCCGTCAGATACTCGCGACCATCGAGCGCCGGCCCCTCGTATTGTGCGCCCGGTGGCACCGTCAGCAGTTCCCCCGGCGCGGATCCCTCACCGACAAGGGCGAGCACTTCGTCGACACCTGCCTTCAACAGCCAACGCGAGCGCCACAGTTTGGGCTCGAAGGTCCCCAACAGCGAATTGCGAATCTTGTAGACCGCCACACAATGCCACGGTTCCCAGGACTCGGGCGTTTCGCCAAGCAGGGCGTATTCGATGGGCAGGCTTGTTGTGGAGTCGATGAAAGCATTCACACCCGCCGTGTAGGCGGCGACCATCGCGCGCGCCGCATCACTGCATGCGGCCAGATCGAGCAAGGCCGTGCGTCCCATACCCGCCGCGCGTAGCAGTCGATCTCGTGCCAGCCCGCGGCTGCCGACCCACTCCGACCAGCGACCCAACGCCTGATGTCGATCTGCATCCATGTGCCACAGACGATCCTGCGCCGTCGCGAATCCCTGCGCGAAATACAGATCGGTTTCGCTACTGGCCCGAATGTGTGGAATCCCCCAGGCATCGCGATGAATCGTCGCCTCGCCCTCGAGTGCAGCAAATTGTTGTGGTGTCGTCAGATCAGGCAGGGCCGCCGCAATGGCTGCCTGCAATTCGTCGTCGGTCATTTCCGCTCCCAAGCGTCATGTTTCGACAGACCATTGTAGGCAATCGCAAGGCCGCCAACGAGTCGGGCGCGCCGACATGCACTCTTGTCTTGTAAATGACGCCCTGCGATGCGTATATAGCGGGAGACGCAGACTGAGTTCCGGAGACACAATGAGACTTCCCACCGTCATCGTCATCGCCGCACTCATGCCCGCTGTCGCGATCGCGCAGACAGCACCTCTCGTCGTACACGAATGGGGAACCTTCACGAGCCTGCAGAGCGAGGAGGGCCGCTCAATAGGGGGCATCAACACCGACGACGAACCTGTTCCCGCCTTCGTCCACACCGTCGGCCACGGTCTTCTCCTGCGTCCTGCCGACCTGCCCAATCGCCTCACCAAGGGGTATCCCAGACTGCACCCGGATGTGACGATGCGACTGGAAACGCCGGTGATGTATTTCTACCCAGCCGATGCAGACGTCATAGACCTCACCGTACGCGCCACGCTCCGAGGCGGTTGGCTCACTGAGTATTATCCCATGGCTGATGTAGATGTACCTGGTCTGCTGATCGAGCGACCCGATCGCGACACAGACATAGGTGGGATCGATGATGATACTCAGGGCTCCCTTACCTGGAAGAATCTGCAGATCGGCGTCGCCCCCGGCGGTCCGGAGACAGAAGCAGAGGTTTGGCTCGCACCACGTCGCGTGGAGGCTGCCTACGTAGCCATGCCGAATGGCGAGGTTGAGAGGTATCTGTTCTATCGCGGCATCGGACATCTCGACGCACCATTGCGAACTGTGCAATCCGCAGATCGCGTTGAGATTGGCACAGGGACAAGTGGGATGCCCTTTTCGGGGTCTCTCACCAGTGATGCCTGGCTCGCCGACATCCGTGACGATGGCACATGTGCCTTCGTCCGCGTCGGACCCATCGTCCTTGGCGGCACGCCTGTCACGGTCCCGACACATTTCGCCGCATCGGATTATTCGAGCCAGAGCCTCCAACGGCTTAGCGCCGACATGCACAGGGCCCTCGTCGATGAGGGCCTCTTTGCGGACGAGGCAGCAGCCATGCTCGATACGTGGCAGGAGGCGTACTTCAAAAGCGCAGGGTTGCGCCTGTTCTACACCGTGCCGCAGGTGTGGACCGATCATGTTCTGCCCCTGGAGTTTTCCAGGCAAGTCGACGTCACCCGCGTAATGATCGGTCGTATCGAACTGATCACTCAAGCTCAGCGTCAGCTTCTGCGTCAGATCGCCTCGACACCCGCCGGCCCCCAGTCCTATCTCGCCTATCAGCGACTGGGTCGTATGCGCAATGCTCTCATACTTGATGAGCTCGCTCAACGACCAACGCCCGAACTTCAGCTCCTCATCGACACCTACAAGCTCTCTGGATATGGCTGGCCCTCGCCAGCCGTCGCCGAAGTTTCCCTGTCCATCTTTGACGGCGGTGACTGACGAGTCCTGGGATGGGAGAGATACCTCCGGACGCCCGGGGGCCACGGGCGTCTTCTTTTGCCCGGATACTCGTCGATTGCAAACAACGATCAACGCACAAGCTGCTCGTACTGCGGCAGGACCTGGGTCGCACAGCCATGAACTGTGACCGCCAACCACACCTCGTGGGCGAGATCGTCGCCCTCAGGCCTCTCGTCGAAGATGACTTCGACGACTTGTACAGAGTGGCAGCCGACCCTCTCATATGGGAGCAGCACCCGGCCACAGACCGCCACGAGCGGGCACAATTTGAGGCATACTTCCGTGAAGCGTTGGCTTCGGGTGGTGCGTTGACCGTGCTGGATGCGTGCAGCAAGCAGATCATCGGCGCCACGCGCTATCACGGATATGAGGAGAAGGCGGGGGAGATCGAAATTGGCTGGACCTTCCTGTCTCGCGCCTGTTGGGGCGGTTCATACAATGCCGAGATGAAACAGCTGATGCTTGGCCACGCGTTTCAATTCGTCCGCTCCGTTGTGCTTCTCATCGGACCAGACAATCTGCGGTCTCGGCGAGCAGCGGAGAAGATTGGTGCGATCTGTACTGGCGAACGAACGGATGGCTCTGGCCAGCGAAGCCTCGTCTATGAGGTCACGAGACCTGGCGGCTAGTCTCGCAATCGCCCAAGGAGGCGTCTGCTATGCGCGTGCTCGACATGGGCTGCGGCAGGTGCCTGTCCAGCGTAGACGTGCAGACCGTCGATGTGATGCCGGATGGTTGGCCAGCGAACGGGATTGTTGCCAGACTGACTCGCTCGTCTGGCTACATGCAGTATCGTGGGGACCGCCACGAGTCAAAAGTCGCTAGGCAAAGACGTCGATGATGAATCCCTTGTTCGGAATCGGTGGCCGAAACTCTGTGTGCGCTGGCGGCGCCACACCGGCATCTAGGCCGAGAGGCCGCACCTCACCCGAGCGAGGGACGGTGGCCGTCCGGTCTCTTTCGGCTATACGGGGTGCTTGGGTCCCCACACTGACGTCGATTTTCGACACGGGGATGATGTGATTGAAGTTGGAGATCCGTGAGACCATGACTCGCGATCAGGCGTTAAAACCAGGTGCTGGGTTGTCTGTGTGACAGCCACCACAGTAGACTGGTGATCGCGAGGGGGGTGTGTCAATGACAAAAACTGAGTTCTCCGCCGAGCAGGCCGCCTTTGTCGAGGCGACTGTCCGTCTTGCCGATGGCCTTGGTGACGAGGCCCTGGTTCTGCTCGTAGGGTCACGGGGCGCCGGATTCACCGACAGCTGGTCGGATCTCGATCTCTGGGTCGTGGGAGACAGGAAGGACCTCTCCCCCGATCAGCAACAGGAGTACGATGCCACTCATCAGGTCTTCACCGACCAGGGAGATGGCGCGGCACACTGGACATTCTACGATTGGCAGGATGTCATCCGGGAACTCGACGCGTACCACCCCGTCTTCACTTGGATTGCCTGCAACAGCATCTATCTGAGTGGCCCTCGAAAGCGACACCCAGATGGGGAAAACCATCGTTCCCATCCTGGAAGATGTCGCGTCCTCCATTGGTGAATTGGTCCATCATCCAGAAGGTGTGCAGTTTCAGAAGTGGAAGCCGATCGCCCGACTTCGAGACTTGCGTACGATCCTGCCGACGGAACTCACTCAGGCCGGCTGGCAGGGCCCCTTGGTGAACGACCTTGGCCTCAACATTTCGAACTCCTTTCTACAGCAGTAACAGAAGGACAGCCATGACCCAGCAATTGACAGATTCATCACCAACCTCTCGCAGCAGATCTTTGCTGCAAACCTGGCAAGGCGGGTCATCCTTACTGATCGCCATCCTTCTCGCACTCCTCATCCGCAGCACCGTGGTCCAGGCCTTTTATATCCCTTCTGGCTCGATGGAGGACACCCTCCTTGTGGGTGATTACTTCCTCGCCAACAAATTCATTTTTGGCGCGCCCATTGAGATTCCCTTGATGAATGCGCCCATCATGCGCTTACCTGCGGTGCGGGATCCGCAAGCGGGAGACATCGTCATCTTCCACTCGCTGGAGGAGGCGGGTCGAGACTTGATCAAGAGATGCGTCGCTACAGCGGGCCAGACCGTGGAGATCCGTAACAAAGTGCTCTACATCGATGGCGCTCGATCCTCCATGCCAGAAGACGCGAAACACATCGACCCCGTCACGAACCCCAGGCATTCAAGTGTGCGCGACAACTTCGGTCCCTATGCGGTACCGGAGGGCCACTTCTTCATGATGGGCGACAACCGGGATGGCAGTCGCGACAGCCGTTACTTCGGCCCCGTGCCACGCGACAAGATCAGAGGCAAAGCGATGATGATCTACTGGTCTGCCGAAATACTGACCGGACCCATCGCCGACCGATCTCCACAGCTGTTGGTTGATGCAGGAAACTTCCTGTTGAATCTGCCGACCCTGCCTCTGCGATCTCGCTATTCGCGACTTGGTACCATCATCCACTGAACAAGCTCGGAGCCGAATGCACAATCACACAGTTCGCGTCACCGGCGTCTTGTTGCACGCCGACAAGATCCTGCTGGTGCAGCAGCAGACAGAGTCGCGAGCCTGGTCCCTTCCCGGTGGCAAACTCGAGCCTGGCGAGACCCTCGAAGAGGGACTGATACGTGAAATGCAGGAGGAGACGGGGCTGGATGTTCGCTTGATCAAACAACTCTATGTCTGCGACAAGCCGGAGGATTGCATCGTCCACATCACATTCCTCCTGGAGGTGGATAGCCTCGATCAGCTGCGAATGCCGACGAACGAATTCGAAACGACACCGATCACAGATATGGCCTGGGTCGCCCCGGTAGATCTACCGGAATACGGCTTCAGCGACCAATGGGCACGCAACGTTTCCCTTGGATTTCCGGATGCACCACGCTACGCCGGACTCAAGGCAAACGTGGGTCTTTAGGCGCGTTTAGTCAGCCCGAAGCTTGAGCTCACCCCAGGTCTTGGCAGTGACCGCCGTAGCCGTCGGCACAACTCTCACCTGCATTCCAGAAGCTGATCTGAATCTCGCCTCACTCCGTTGATCATCCAGAATAAAGCGCGTCTCTCTGATCGGATTGTCATCGATCAAGAGAAGGGCGTCTGCCGCTGGCTTGACGGCTAGGAGCCGAATAGAAGCAAGTACCCCTGACGAATTCGGCGGCGCGTCAGATTCCGAGAGAATCGTGCCAAAATCCAGCTGAAAACCAGAGAGTTGTGCCGCTACCGGAT
>Ga0233428_1001498_pt1 | contig 24708 bp, 21 predicted proteins | sample SI_118_April2016_4_FD_179890 | JGI IMG/M metagenome (GOLD analysis project Ga0233428, IMG submission 179890) | Seawater microbial communities from Saanich Inlet, British Columbia, Canada - SI_118_April2016_120_MG | ecosystem: Environmental > Aquatic > Marine > Inlet | place: Canada: British... | reverse complement strand
ATATGGGTGGGTCCGGCGTGGTGATTGGCTTGATGAAGGCATTGGCGGGACGTAAAGCCAAAGTCAATGCTGTCGGTGTCATCGGCTTGGTGGAAAATATGCCGGATGGCAATGCGCAGCGCCCGGGTGATATTGTAACCTCCATGTCCGGGCAGACTATTGAAGTTTTGGATACGGATGCTGAAGGGCGGTTGGTGCTGTGTGATGCTTTATATTACACCAACCAGCGCTTCAAGCCGAAATTCATGGTCAATCTAGCGACCCTGACCGGTGCCATAATGATTGCACTCGCTCATCACTATTGCGGCTTGTTTTCAAACAATGACCAATTGGCGGAACGCCTGACCCGGGCAGGTCTCGACGTTGATGAAAAATTATGGCGGATGCCGATGAGCGAGGACTACGATAAAATGATCAATTCTAAGGTTGCTGATATGAAAAATATTGCCGGGCGGAAAGGTGGCGCCATTACGGCTGCGCAATTCCTGCAGCGCCATGTCGGTAACACGCCCTGGGCGCATTTAGATATTTCTGGGGTCGCATTGACGGAGGTAGATACGCCGCTAGCACCGGAAGGTTCTACCGGCTTTGGCGTGCGTCTGCTCGACCGATTGATAAAAAACCACTACGAAAACTAGCGCAAATTCCGGTCTAAAGACTGATCGAAATTAGCCAGCCAATTATTTAAATAACAAAGTTTGGGAATCAAATATGTCAGAACAATTGTCCTCGATTGAACCTACAATAGATTTGTCCGCCCAGGGTGCGCATAAAGGATTTTTAAAGCTACCGCACTCTGTTCATCGGTCTGCTTTGGGGTATATACCCATACCTGTGGTGAATTTTAAAAATGGAACTGGCCCGACCGTGTTGCTCACCGCTGGTACGCATGGCGACGAATATGAAGGACAGGTTACATTAACCAAACTGGTGAAGGCAATTACGCCTGACCAGGTCACTGGACAGATTATCATCGTTCCTATGACCAACTTTCCTGCCGCCAAGGCCGGTCTCAGGACATCTCCAATCGATGATTTAAATTTAAACCGAGAATTTCCCGGCGATCCATTTGGATCTCCCACCCGCCAAATCGCTCACTATGTTGAAACAGTCTTAATGGCGATGGCGGATCATTGCTTTGACATTCATTCTGGTGGATCATCGCTTCACACGAGTACGACAGTTTTATTTCAAGGCAACAAAACTGACAAAAAACGGCAGGCCAAACTAAACGAATTGGTATCGGCAATCGGCGCACCTTATGCGCTTGAGTTGCCGTCAGGGGGCGTTAAAGGAAGCCGTGCTTCGATGTCTGCTGCTGCACGCCAGGGCGCCATCGGCATCAGTGGCGAGTTTGGGGGTTCTGGAACTGTGACGCCGATAAGTCTTGCAAGCTGTGAAGATGGTGTACGGCGTTATTTAATCCATTTGGGCGTATGGAGCCCCAAGACTCCTCCACCAGCTGTCGAACCAGGATGTACAGAATTTTTAGATGGAACCGTGAAAAACCTTAATGTTTATGCCGATCGGGTTGGTTTGTTCGAGCCGGTCGCCCAACTTGACGACCGGGTAGAGATTGGCCAGACGGCAGGATTCCTCCATCATCCAGATACGCCCTGGCAAGCCGCTGAAGAAATAAAGTTTGAAGCCGCGGGCGTGATCATAGCTAATCGAATTCCCGGATTAACCGAACGTGGAGATGGCTTGTTCCAACTTGGGGCACCGGTTGCACCTTAATTCCAAGCATAAAATCAAACGGGATTTAAAATCGGTAAGATGTTCTAATAGTCACATTGTTTAGATCACAATATTTATCGATAGCATGCAAAGAACGATCCCGGCTAAAACCAGATTGTTTAAAACCACTGACAAAAATAAACTAAATAAAATTGTACCTTTGCAGCCAATATAAAATTGGCCTTAGACTAAAACTCCAGCTAATAGCCGCATTGTTTTATTCGGCGCTTTATTAGGCGACCGAGCTTTTTAATATTGCACGAAATCCCTGAAATGCTGGGCCAGGAGGGCTTGAACGACGTCTGGCGATGCCACCTTCGAATTCCCAAAATGTGCCTTCATGTGATATTTGGGTCAATCCAAATGCCTCAATTTCAGATAAACCACTCTCCGCAAATGTGGACAAATAGTCGGTGGAACCGGCAATTGTTAGAGCCCCTAAGTAGCTCGTTTCAACCACTACATTAGGGGGCTCTAGGCTATTGGCTGCAAAATAGGCGCCGATGGTACTCCCACTCGCTCGATCATCCGCCAATACAATCCATGGATAATTATTAAGTTCTTCAGCATTGACGTTCTTTTTTAATGCGAGCGGATGCCCTTTTCGACCAAATACTGTGTGGCGCAATTTCAGGAGGGGTTCCTTCACAATGTCGGCGTGATCAGGAAAATCAAGCCCCCCGCAAATCATATCCAAATCGCCATTGAGAAGCTGTTGGATACTGGCATCGAACCCCGGTCCGGTCACTGAAATTCGAACCTCTGGAAATTGTTTGTGAAACTCGTTGATTACGGGCGGCAGAATAGAGAGCAGCCAAACGGGTCCAGCACCAATGCGCAGACGTCCACTTACCCCTTTGTTTAGGTCAGCTAATTCGGCAAGTGCGTGTGTATATTCCAAGGTCATCAGCTTAACTCTGCGGGCCAGAATTTGACCTTCAGGCGTTAATACAACGCCAGTTGACCGGCGATCAAAAAGCGTCACCCCGAGAATATCTTCAAGTTGTTTTAAGCTGCGCGTTACCGCAGGTTGAGTTATGCCGATTGTTTTTGCGGCGGCGGAAAGAGTTCCGGCCTTAGCCGTTTCGGAAAAATAGTACAGGAGCTTTGAATGTCTCATCGTCTGCTGCTACCTCCAGGCCCCTCCTATAAATAGAACTGATACCCTACGGTCAAGTTCTCATATTACAGATCAAATGTTGATATCTAGAATGGTTCGATTCTAAAGCCCGGTTTGGCTTGGTTAGGATTGTAAGGATCGCTTCGTTTCATCACTGGCGGAAAAATATTGCGAAAGGGAAGAAGTTAGCATGAAAAAATTAACGACAGGTGCGGGAGCAATCGCCAAATCAATAAAGAATCACGGCGTGGACACGGTTTTCGCCTTGCCGGGTGCCCAGCTTGATCCGCTGTTTGATGCCTTTCATGCAGAACGCGAAACACTCCGGGTCATCCATACCCGCCATGAACAGGGTGCCGCCTATATGGCGCTCGGCTATGCTCAATCGACGGGCCGCGAAGCTGTCTGCGCCGTGGTGCCTGGACCGGGTGTGCTAAACGCCGGAGCAGGGCTCCTGACGGCCTATGGCAACGGCGCTAAAGTTCTCTGCATCGGTGGCCAGATTCCCAGCAAAGCCATCGACAAGGGCGTTGGCCTTCTCCATGAAATGTACGATCAAAAAGGAACCATGGCGGCGACGACAAAATGGCAAACCCGCATCGATACTGCAGAAGATGCACCTGCCGCCATCGGCGAAGCTTTTCGTCAAATGAACACCGGGCGCCAACGGCCGGTCTTTGTTGAAATGGCGCCTGATATAATGGCCGCCAAAACAGAGCTCGACATTCCGGCCACAAACCAGGACTACGAAATGCTTCAGCCCGATCCTGACTTGGTCGAGCAGGCGGCAGCTCTTTTGGGCAACGCAGAAAATCCGGCAATCTTCGTTGGCGGCGGAATTTTTGGCGCCGAACAGGAATTACTGGATCTGGCAGAGACCCTCCAGGCGCCGGTCTTCATGACTTCCGCTGGCCGAGGCGCCGTCGATGACAGACACTATCTGGCCCAAAATATGATTGGTGCGGCCCGTCAATGGCCGAAGATTGACGCCGCATTGGTCGTCGGGACAAAATTCCTACTGCCGATAAACTCATGGGGCTGGGATGATGACGTAAAATTGGTGCGGGTAGACCCTGACCCGGATCAGTCGGTCGGCAAATGGCAACCAGATGTGCATCTCGTGGCTCATGGCAAGCCCAGCCTGGCCGCCATCGCGGACCGGGTTTCGCGCCACAACAGATCGCGGGAATCGCGTAAGACAGAATGGAGTGACCTGCAACAAATTGCGGACAAGGATCTCGCCGAGACTTTGCCGGGCCTCTATGCCTATGGCGATGCATTGCGCAACGAATTGCCGGAAGACGGAATTGTCTGTTTTGGCGTCACCCAAATGGGTTTTTACAGTTGGTTTGGCTTTCCCACCTATCACCCACGCACAAATCTGCAAGCTGGTGTTCAAGGCACCTTGGGGTTTAGTTTCCCCACCGCCCTAGGCGCCCAGGTTGCACATCCCGACAAGAAGGTCGTTTGTGTAACTGGCGATGGCGGTTTCATGTTTGCCAGTAATGAGCTGTCCACAGCAATCCGCCATGGCATCAACTTGGTCACAATTGTGTTCAACAATGGCGGCTTTGGCAATGTGAAGAAAAACCAGACTGTGGATTACGGTGGGCGGTTGATTGGTTGGGATTTAGCGAACCCGGATTTTGTCAAATATGCCGAAGCGTTTGGCGCCATGGGGCTCCGCGCCTCTTCGCCTGAGGAACTACGGGTTGCTTTACAAAAAGCTTTCGCCGTTAATGGACCTGTTGTGATCGAAGTTCCGTTCGATGATTTGCCCGACTGGCGCCCGCTGGATCGCCGATACAAGATGCGAGGTTAGACCCATGAGAATTTTACAAACCGGTATTACACTGAACGATGAAGCCCAAGCAACCGAGGGCTATACTTTATTTTCGCCCCTGTGGGGGCGGGAGACCTATCTCATCGACATGGCAGGCAACGTGGTTCACCAATGGGAATTACCGGGTGCGCCCGCCGGCTACGCCCGGCTACTGCCCAACGGCAATCTGTTTTACGCCGCTCAATCTGAAGGTGGTCCCAGTTTCCCCGGCGGTGCCCAGGGTGGGCTGATGCGCGAGGTCGATTGGGACGGCAACGTTATCAATGAAATTGTCGATCCAATGCAGCATCATGATGCGAGACGCTTAGAAAATGGCAACACGTTATATGCCGGCTGGGAAGACATGCCCGAAGAACGCGCCGTATTGGTGACAGGCGGTATACCAGATTCCTTCCCCGAAGATGGCATGTATAATGACTATGTGCGTGAAGTGGATTCAGATGGCAATACTGTTTGGCAGTGGTCCGCTCACAGCATGGACATCGAAAAATATCCGATAAATCCGATGACCGGGCTCCGTGTGTTTGCCTGGCTCAACGCAACTTTTCCAATGCCGAACGGCGATGTCATGGTTAGCTTGCGCCACATCAATACGATCGCCATCATCGACCGGGAAAGCAAAGTAATTAAATGGGAAATGACTGATTTTAGTTGGGGCGGCCAGCATGATTGCCAAATGCTCGACAACGGCAACATCATCCTTTTCGCAAACGGCACGAAAACTTACGAAGGCCAACAGCATTCCCGCATCATCGAGATCGATCCAGAATCCAAGGAAGAAGTCTGGGTCTATAAAAGCAATCCGGTCAACCACTTCTATTCCCATCACATCAGTGGGCAGGAACGACTTTCTACCGGTAATACGCTCATTTGCGAAGGTCTCTGGGGACGTTTATTTGAGGTCACTCCAGCGGGCGAGATCGTTTGGGAATACATCTCACCTTATTTCGGAAAAACGTTTACCGGCGACGACACCAACTGGGTATTCCGCGCCTTCCGCTATGCAAAGGATTCGGTGGAGATCGCCGGGCGGCTTGGATAATCTAGCCCACCATATCCGACGCTGCCCGAAGAATAATGTCCGCTTCTGGCTAATAGCGGACATTTCTAGTACTGGTTAAAAGCGTCTGCTTTACCCCCGAAAGCGGACATTATCCCGCAAAGTCAAAAGAGTCCGCTAATGACCCTGAACGGACTCACTCTTTAATTCCAACTTATGTTCCTTTCCGTGTTCACTGCTCCAGTATTGGAGCTTTAGTGTAGAACACGGGCGGTCCATCCCATTAACGGACATAAATATCGAGAACTCGAATTCGTCTTGCAGCACCGTTAACACCATCAAGAAAAGGTTTCTTTAAAATCATCTGCGGCTTGCTGAGCTGCGTCTACAAATGTATCCACCACTGACGAGTTTCCAGATTTTCTTTGGGCAACGTATAGCTCGATACTCCTTTCACCATTACAAAAAGGAATAAAGGAAAGGCCGGGAGGCGCAATATTCTGAACCCATGTGGGTACTAAAGCGATACCCAGGCCGTGAGCGACAAACTGCAGTAATGTTGATTTATCTATGATTTCACAGACCACGTTTGGTTGCACCCCCGTGTCACGGAAACTGCTCCAAAGCAAGTCGTGAAGAATAGGGCGGGCATGTTTGGGATATCCGACGAAGGGCTCATGCAGAATATCCTTAGCCACTATATTGATGGCTTTAGCCAAGGGATTGCTATTCGCAACAACAACGGAGATTGGCTGTCTGTACAACATGTTCCATTTCAAAAAAGGATCGTCTGTTGGCGATCTAATGAACGAAATATCCGTACGATGGGAGATGAGTTCCTGTGTATGTTTGTCCGATGAAGAAATCTCCAAAACTTGAACATGTACGTCCGGGTACTGTTTGCGGAACTCGATAAGCGCTCGCGGTAACAGCATGGAAATCGCCTCATCTACACCACTCACCCGAATACGCCTTAGTCCAGACTTCGCAGCATGCTGAACTTTGGATACCGACTTATCAACGTCTTCGAGAATGCGTAGAGCATCGGTGAAAAAATCAGCCCCCGCTTGGGTTAGACTAACTTGGCGCGTTGTACGAAAAAAGAGCGGTACGCCAATTTCATATTCTAAAGCCGAAATCCTTTCGGACAAGGCAGACTGGCTGATGCCCAGGCGCTCCCCTGCACGTCGGAAATGAAGTTCCTCCGCGACGGTGACAAAACATTCCAATTGCCTTAAGTCCAATTAAATCTCCTTTTGTTAGTCGGGGTCTTATTTTAGCACACGTACCCGACGAACAGCATCTAAATTGGATTCGTAAGTTTGAATTTCATTGATTAACTTCAACGTATCAAGCGTGTCGTCACGTCCGTCAAGAAGTGACTGTCTTGTGGCGTCATCCATCTTAAACTCATAGGTCTTTCCATCAGCGCGAAGCGTACGTTCTGCTATATCAATGGAAAGATCACTCCTTTGTCCTTTATCGGCAAAGCGCAAAAGGTGGTCCCTGCAGTCCGAATCGACGATAGGTAACGCCAATCCGTTTTTGCGAGCATTATCGTAAAAAATTCCCGCAAACCCTGTTCCGATGCAGGCTTGAATGCCCAGTTGCACTAGGCCCCATACGGCGTGCTCTCGACTAGACCCACAACCGAAATTGTCGCCGACAACCAAAATGGAAGCCTTTCGCCATGGTTCTTTGTTCAGGACGAACTCAGGCCGAGGGTCTCCTTCATCATCAAAACGGAGGTCCGCAAACGCCCCCTCTGCCAGGCCTTCTCTTGTAATGGTCTTTAAAAACCGTTTCGGCATGATGATATCAGTATCGACGTTTGCAATCGGTAACGGCGCGCACCAACCGGTTATTGTTTTCGTCATGCGCCTGCTCCTATAAATTTCCGGACGTCAGCTAATTTTCCCGCCACAGCAGCTGTTGCGACCATGGCTGGGCTCATGAGATGCGTTCTCGCGCCACGACCCTGACGACCCTCAAAATTTCGATTTGTTGAAGAAGCGACCCGTTCGCCATCGTTGGCAATATCGTCATTCATCGCCAAGCACATGGAGCAGCCGCTTTCTGGACGCCACTCAAAACCCGCTTCGCGAAAAATGGTGTCCAGTCCTTCTTGTTCGGCTTGAATACGTGTAGCCGCTGAACCGGGAACAACAACTGCCGTTACACCAGAAGCTACATGCCGTCCGGATAAGATTCGCGCCGCGTCTCTTAAGTCTTCAATACGACTGTTTGTGCATGAACCGATAAAAGCGCGATCAATGGGAATATCTTGAACCGACTGTCCAGATTTCAATCCCATATAGTTCAACGCCCTTGTCAGTGCCGCCTTTTGTTGCGGAGAAGCCATGTCACCATCACTTGGGATACTCCCGTCAATCGAGACGCATTGGTCTGGGCTGGTACCCCACGTGACAAGCGGTGCGATGGTTTTGGCGTCAATGAAAACGGAGCGGTCAAATTCTGCATTCGGATCGGACTGCCAGTTTTCACCTTCGAACCGGAACGAACCACTGTGGGCCTTGTTCTCAATGGCCTGGTATGTTGTTTCGTCTGCACCAATCAACGCAGCACGGGCGCCCAATTCAACGGCCATGTTACATATGGTCATTCGCCCAGCCATACCCAGGCTACGAATGGCGGAACCGGCAAACTCTACCGCAAAACCATTTGCGCCACCGGCACCAATTTCTTCCACGATGCAGATGATAACATCTTTTGCGGTAACACCATGTGCAAGATCGCCCTCGACAGTGACGAGCAGGTTTTTCATGCGCTTATAACGCAACGTTTGTGTTGCCAGGACGTGTTCCACTTCCGACGTTCCGATACCGAAACCCAGGGCACCAAATGCGCCATAAGTCGTGGTGTGGCTATCGCCACAGGCTACCAACATGCCGGGTGCGACTAACCCTTGTTCCGGGACGACGACGTGTTCAATCCCCTGGCGTGCATCGCCTAGACCGTAGAATGCAATGCCATGTTGAAGGCAGTTCTGTTCCAAATTATCGATAAGCAATTTTGACGCCGTGTCTGGGGCAATATTATGGCGCGTGGAGTTGACATGATCGACAACGGCAAGATGCGCCTCCGGTTGTCTTACATTCACCCCCTTTGCGCCAAGACCAGAAAAGGCCTGAGGGCTGGTATATTCATTCATAATATGCAAATCGACATAGACGACGATGTCACCATCCGGAAGGTCACAAACCTTATGTGAATCAACAAGTTTGTCATAGAGCGTACGAGTCATTGAGCTACCTCCAACTGGCTTTGGGGCTGACGTGAAAAGAAGGCATGCATCCGATCCGCAATGTCCTGGGGTATCTCTTCGGCCATATAGTGTGTGGCATCCAAAGCTTCACCGGAAATGCTCATTGCTCTTTGCCGCCAAATCTTTAAAGCATCGAAGCATTTTTCAATAGCACCATGCTTGGCCCAGAAAACCTGTAGAGGAACGGTCAAACGGTTATCACCGTCGGCATTGTCATGATCGATATCGATGGTCACTGCGGCTCGGTAATCTTCACAACTGGCATGGATAGTATCCGGGTCATTAAAAGCTTGGAGATATTCATTCAATGCTTCTGGGTGGAAGAGGTTGTCTCTGCCTACCTGATTAAAGCATTTACGTTTCCAAAACTCGCTTGGGTCTTTCCCGATGATGCGTTCCGGCAATGGCGCTGCTTGTATCAAGAAAAACCAATGCCAGTAGGAAGTTGCGAAAGCGGCTGAGGTCTGAGCGTACATTTCGCGTGTCGGAGCAATATCGAGTAATGTCATAGCCCGCACCCGGTCCGAGTGATCCAATCCCAGCCGATGCGCTACTCTGGCGCCGCGATCATGGGCGCCAATGAAAAAACTCTTATGTCCAAGGTTTTCCATGACGCTCACAATATCGGCTGCCATGGCCCTTTTAGAGTAGGCCGAGTGTTTTTCATCGGATGCAGGCTTGGTCGAACGCCCGTAACCACGCAGATCTGGACACACAACCTGATATTTTTTTGCAAGGATAGGAGCGACACCATGCCACATGGCAGACGTTTGTGGGTATCCATGCAGTAGAACGAGTGGCGGCAAGTCTTCCGCACCTGTCCGTCTAACGAATATGGACGCTCCTGCACCTTCTACAGTCTCTTCTATAAATTCTTCAAACACCTTTTCTACCTCAATCTGAAATGCATTATATATTCATTATTACAGAATAATACATAGGTATTAATCGGAAAAACTGAATAGTTATGACGACTAATTTTTGCTGGGACTGTCGTTACAGTAGCAAACACAGTACATGCTTCGTCGTGAGCCCTCTTGGGAGACGCAGCGGTATCAAACCTAAGAAATTGGAGGTAACTATGAAAACCCTTATGTCGGCGACCGCAGCTCTAGCGATAACTTTTAGTGCTGTAACATTTGATTCAGTGCAGGCGGATGCCGCCTGTGATCCAGGTGAACTCGTCATAAAATTCAGCCATGTGACGAATACGGACAAGCATCCGAAAGGCATTGCCGCTTCGCTACTTCAAAAGCGGGTCAATGAGAGCATGAACGGAAAAGCCTGCATGGAGGTCTTTCCAAACTCGACACTCTACAACGACGACAAGGTTCTTGAGGCGCTCTTGAACGGTGATGTCCAATTGGCCGCACCGTCGTTGTCGAAGTTTGAGAAATTTACCAAGAAGTTCCGGATTTTCGATCTGCCGTTCATGTTCAAGAACATAGAAGCCGTGGAAGCATTTCAGGCGTCTCCGACTGGACAAGCCCTGAAGGACAGCATGCGGCGGCGCGGCCTGCAGGGGCTGACATTTTGGCACAATGGCATGAAACAGATGTCGGCGAATAAGCCATTGCGCAAGCCGACTGACGCCGATGGTCTCAAATTCCGCGTCATGTCTTCAGACGTGCTGGTTGCGCAAATGAAGGCGATTGGCGGCTCACCGCAAAAGATGGCCTTCTCCGAGGTCTATGGCGCGCTTCAACAAAAGGTTGTCGATGGTCAGGAGAACACGTGGTCGAACATCTACGGGAAGAAGTTCTTCGAGGTTCAAGACGGCATTACGGAGACCAACCACGGCATCATCGATTACCTTGTTGTCACCAATGTTGATTGGCTTGAAGGGCTGAAGCCGGATGTGCGCGATCAGTTCCTGAAAATCCTCGCCGAGGTGACCAAAACCCGCAACGCCGAGAGCTACGCGGTGAACCAAGCCAACAAGAAGTACATCATCGAGGCAGGCGGCAAGGTGCTGAAGCTCTCTGATGCCGAACGGCAACAATGGGTCAAAGCGATGACGCCCGTTTGGAAGCAGTTTGAGAAGGACGTCGGCGAAGAAGCGATCAACGCCGCGCAGAAGATCAACAGGATCTATTAAAACCCAATGCCGGGGGCAGGCATGTGTCTGCCCCCGTGATTTATCAATTTGCTCATTTAACGGATCGCTGATTCGGGGAGGGGACGATGACGGAGCATCACGGATTTTCGGACATCATCGAGGAGAAACTTATCGCAATCATCCTCGGCTTAATGACGCTCATCACGTTCGCCAACGTGATCGCGAGATATGCTTTTAACTCGAACATTCTATGGGCACTTGAGCTTACGGTCTTTCTTTTCGCCTGGCTCGTTCTCCTTGGCGCTTCCTACGCCGTAAAAAAGGGAACTCATCTCGGGGTCGACGTTCTGATCAACATACTGCCGCAAGGTTCGCAACGAATCATGGGGCTGTGTTCGGTCGCGGTATGCATTGCCTTCGCTTTCTTGATGATGAAAGGCGCGTGGGATTATTGGGCAAACTTTGCCAACCTTCCTGCCACAGATGGGCGATGGTTTCCTACCGGTTTTGAAGAAAAGTTTCGCGATAAGGGATGGTACGAAGTCAACGATATCCCCATGCCAGAGATCCTGCGCTGGATGGAAGGTGTGTTTAATGCCGGAGAACCTTACGAGAAAATTCCTCGTCTTCTTCCCTATGCCGTTCTGCCGATATCCATGGGGCTTCTGCTTTATCGGTTTGTTCAGGCGGGTTGGGCGCTTTGGACCGGAAAAACAGACCGTATTATCGCTAGTCACGAAGTTGAAGAAGAACTCGAAGAAGCTCGTGAGCAATTGGGAGGGCACAATTGATGGAAGTCGCGATCCTATTTGCTCTGGTTGTCGGCCTTCTCCTTATTGGAGTACCCATTGCCGTTTCACTTGGCATGTCTTCGGTCTTGTTTTTGTTGTGGTACTCCGACAGTTCCATGGCTTCCGTCGCGCAAACTCTTTTCAGTGCGTTTGAAGGACATTACACACTACTGGCCATTCCCTTTTTCATCCTGGCCGCATCGTTCATGACAACTGGCGGTGTAGCGCAACGGATTATCCGGTTTTCCATTGCTTGTGTTGGACACCTTCCTGGCGGACTAGCCATTGCTGGTGTTTTTGCCTGCATGATGTTTGCCGCTCTATCGGGTTCGTCACCGGCAACTGTTGTCGCCATTGGCACCATCGTCATCGCCGGTATGGTCCAGGTAGGATATTCCAAGGAGTTCGCCGCAGGTGTTATCTGTAATGCCGGGACTCTGGGCATTCTGATTCCACCGTCTATTGTCATGGTGGTATATGCGGCATCAGTAGAGGTGTCTGTCGGACGCATGTTCTTGGCTGGTGTCATTCCTGGACTTCTGGCAGGCGTAATGTTGATGGTAACAATCTACGTTATCGCAAAGGTAAAGAACCTACCGAAAGGTGAATGGAAAGGCTGGCGAGAAATCTTTGAATCCGGTCGTGAAGCCGGTTGGGGACTGTTCCTGATCGTCATTATCCTCGGCGGCATTTATGGTGGTATTTTCACTCCGACGGAAGCTGCCGCGGTAGCTGCGGTTTATGCCTTTGTGATTGCAACATTCGTCTACAAGGATATTGGGCCTTTGGCGGATAAAAAAACGAGCCTGTTTAAAAAGCCGCAGGCTCTAGCGACAGCTCTGTTTCACCCCGACACCCAGCATACCTTGTTTGAGGCCGGGAAGCTGACAATCATGTTGTTATTTGTCATAGCGAACGCGTTGATCCTAAAGCACGTTCTAACCGATGAACAAATTCCACAGCAAGTTGCCAATGCTCTCTTGTCGGCAGGTTTCGGGCCCATCATGTTTCTGGTGATTGTCAACATTATCCTGTTGATCGGTGGTCAGTTCATGGAACCATCCGGTTTGTTGGTGATTGTTGCACCCCTGGTTTTCCCAATTGCCATGGAGTTGGGAATTGATCCCATTCACCTTGGTATCATCATGGTGGTAAACATGGAAATTGGCATGATTACGCCACCCGTCGGCTTGAACCTTTTTGTCACCTCGGGTGTCGCTGGCATGCCTATGATGAGCGTCGTCAAAGCAGCATTACCTTTCTTAGGTGTACTCTTTGTCTTCTTGATTTTGATAACGTACGTTCCATGGTTATCGACCTTCCTGCCAAACACATTCATGGGACCTGAAATTGTGACGAAATAAGTTTGGTTCTCGTCTGAATGAACGTGAAAAAGCCGACCGTGATATGCCGTCGGCTTTTTCGTCAAAGCTTATTGTCCGCTATTGGCTAATAGCAGACATCAGGCGGCGTCAAAATAGAGTCCGCGTTACCCCCAAAAGCGGACATTATCGGGTTGAGGCAAGGGCAAACACATTAGAAGGATTGGATTTGTTCAGATCGCTTTGACACACACGAACACACCGTAATTTGTGTATCAATTATCCGTTTTTTGATGTTCCCATTTGCGATGCTCGTTGTCGTGTGGCCAAAATCGCAATCTCCAGTGTACATGATGGCGCGATGGCAAGGGTGTAATATCCGAGAACAGGGTTTTGTGGGGTGTTCGGGGGTATGACCCGGCGTTGGCCGTCCCTATATGAATCGATCATAAGCCTGCATCATCCATCCTCGTGCTGTAAATAGTGACACACAATCGTGCTAGGGTAGAAATACCATCCTTTAATCTACTGCCTATGATTTCAAATCACTCCATGTCTGTCCGACACTTCTAGCAACGAGATTCTTTACAGCGGCTTTAGGAAATGTCTCTAGAAAAGCTTCGACCATTGAAGTTTCGAGAATATGCAGCGCTTCTTCGGAACAATCTTGGTGGACTTCTGCAATGAGTTCATCATGGACCGACATTACCAAGCCGCCGATGATCTTCATTTTGTGGAATCGACCGTGAACCATCGAGACGGCACGCATCATGGCGTCAGCGCAAGCCCCCTGGATCGGTAGGTTACAGCATTTAGTGTAGCTCAGATGACCATTCTCCCAAGAAGCCTCAACAACCCGTCCAGCCCCAATAACAATTTGATTTTGAGCTTTGCAGATATTTGCATGGTCCCGCATCCAAGTCTTTAGCTGAGGAAACTTTCTGAAGAATGAATCTAGAGCCTGCGTGGCCTCAGCTTCCGTCATCACAACTCTGTAACCTTTCCAGGCGGCTGACACCAGGCCTCTTGGAGACATGCCGTAGATACTGCCAAAGTTGACGGGTTTTGCGCGGGAGCGTTGATCAGGGGTCACAGCTTCCTCGGAAACTCTGGCCATCGCTGCGGCCTGAATTGTGTGTAAGTCTAATCCTCTTTCGTAAATTTCCCTCAAGGCTGTATCTTCTGATACTTCAGCCGCCGCTCGTAATTCCATTTGGCTATAATCTGCGCCAACCAAAACAAATCCTTCAGCGGCACGAAAAATACGGCGAAATTTTGGTGCTATTCGAGGACCGGGCATCTGCTGCAGATTTGGACGCGACGAGGACCATCTCCCCGACTTTGCCGATGCAATATTGAAGCTGGTGTGAACTCTCCCTGTAACTGGGCTCACCTTATCAAGAAGCCCCTGACCGAATGAATTTAGTAGCTTTTCCTGCGACTGTATCGTTACGAGATTGCGTATAGGCGGAAGACCTATTGCAGCCCCCAGGACATCCTTAGAGGTGGAGAGATCACCTGTCTTTTTAGTTTTAGGCCAATGGCGCAAGTGGTCATCGGTGAGTTCACTTTGAAGCCAGGCTCTAATTTCTGCTGGTGTACTTGGTGGAGCGGTACCAGTGCCGCTCACCCATTTCTCTCGAGCATCTCCGAGCTTACAGGACCAATCATCAATCTCTTCTCTTAGGGCTACACTATCTAGCCCTACCCCACGCCACGCCATCTCAACAGCCCCGGGAATTGAATTTCTTTGGATCACATAAGCGTTCCAGCGACTACGTGCATGTAGGTCCTTTTCCAGACGGTGCCAGAGTAGAAAACACACGACAGCATCAAGGGCGGCATACTCAATTTGGTTTTTAGACAGCTTTTGAGCCGACCAATCAGATGTTTGCTGATCCTTAGGTATAACCCAGCGCATATACTCATCGGCAACGGTGGCAAGTGAACGCCGCCCTACACCCAGCATCAATCCACCAGCTTGCATCGTACATTCAATTGCGTCTGGGGTAATTTCTAGGGCTCTTAAAAATAGGAGTTCGAACGCAGCGTTATGGGCAATCAACGAACGCGACCAAAGTGGGGATAGTATGTCCCACGACACCGAACTCATATCAAATACGCCGCAGACCGAACCGCCGCCATAAATTTGCACCAGGCGCACTTTCGATAGATGGGGATTCAGAGCACTACGGGATCTATCTTTCGGCTGAACTTTTGCTACCGCACCGGTTTTTGTCAATTTCACAATCGGACGAGTATCTGCAAATTGAGGTTTTGGAGCTGTTTCCATATCGAGGCCAATTGAGCCGTCACCAGCCTCATTGATGACTCTATCCAACAAAACACGGGCTTGAACTTCACTCTCAGCGATCTCGACTTTTACACCCGCTTTGGCCAGATAGTCAGCGCTGGTCAGCTCTCCAGATTTGGACTGCGATAGATAATTTCGGATACCATCTCGATTAACGCGCAGTTCTTCCATTAGAGACTTCGGAACAGTGGAGGCATTTTCAACAAGCACATCAGATCCCGACAAACGGAAGGTAGCTCCCTTGTCTTGAGCCTTCGACAATAAGTGCTGGAGTGATGAAGCAACCATCACAGCACTTCCGTATCAGAATTTAGTGCAACAGGCGCAACATCACCACATCCCATAGTCTCCTGCGGATTTTTGAGGACGTCCCCCGCAACACTGGCACCGCCACACTGCAACATCTCATCTTGGTCATTTTCATCGCCTTCCTCAGTGTTGCACTGTGGTATGGGGGTCGTTGCGCTTTTATCAGTCAAGGAATCCTGGATTTCCATGGCTTGTTGCGGTGTTTCACTTGTTGCGGCTATTTTAGGAGCACCGGAAGGTATGTACCGTCTCCAGGCACTTTTAAATTGATCACGCTCGTACCCTTTGGGCGTCTTATTCCCAAAACGAATGGAGTGGGAATTTCCCTGAATGGAACCTTTAAGTTGCTTGGCCAGCCAATGTTGATTGACCGATTTTCCGTGGTTTAGATCCATATACGGACCGTCTTCGATGCCTAGCAGAAAACCAACAAGGTCGGCGGATGAAATTTTATCCCGTTCACCGAAGGCATCTTTAATATCGGAGAGAAGTAGAACAAGGGTGCTTTGATCATCCATAGAGGCTACAACAGCTTGTTTTGCCGCCGCCAACGCCCTTTCCGGCCACTCGCCCCCAGCTCGCTCGGCAATACCCAACAACGGTTGCCAGTTGTCGCCTGCCCGATTGTATAGTCCGGGTATTCCCGATAAATCACATCTTGGAAGTTCGGCTATGTCCTGCGCCCATCGCGCCATTTTTCGCCCGACATTTGCAAGATCGTGGGCGAAACCGTCTTCCAGATGCTTAACGACTTCTCCTGGAAGAGCGCGCTCCAATCTAATTATCAAGCTGCGATCCTGCAAGGTTGGAGGCAGCTCATCAATTCCAGCAAACACTACCGGTGCGAAGGTCGAGAAGAGAGTTGGTTGAAAGTTACCGGGCGACACTTCCACAGTTCGGATAACGTATGCACTCGCTTTTCGATGAGAACTGTTCAAAACAGCCAACAGATCTGCATTATCACTCCTAAAAAGCTGATCAGCCTCGTCTAATAAGAGTGTCGGTTTCATGGCGTCAATCAAGCGGAACACAGATGCAGTAGAGATGCTGGCTGCGGTTACGGGCTTCGGTACCATGAGAGATACGGCCTCCATCAGGGTCGTCTTACCACACCCTTTTTCAGGAGACTGAATGCCGAGTCGAGGAGAGACTGATACCAGCCCGTGCACAAAAGTGTGCGCCGCCCAAAGGAGAACCGTGCAGGCTGAACCTTCATCCAAATGGACATATTGCCGGAGGCAAGCAATTCCTTCGTTGAGAACATCAGCAAGGTTCACCTCCTCAGACCAAGGTTCTACTTCTTTAGCCATAAGGTGTTCGTGTGCCTCCGGCTGCTCAGCTGTGTGGTCCTCCTGCACCAAGGCATCGAGAGCACTAACCCTAATGCCGAGTGCCCGCGCCTTCTCATTTCGACACTGCTCATATTCCAGCGCGCTGAGCTTGGACAGACTCAATATTTCACCATCTGGGCTCAATTTCCAAATCTCAGCCTTTTCAATTAACTCGATAATTCGAACTGGACCGTCGGATTGAAAGATGTCGTTGGCATCAAGTTCTTCTGGTGTGGTAGTAACTGATACCGGACCTATGCCCGCCAGGATAAGCCTATCCACACCTTGGCGAAGGGCGCTAGAGGCTCTCGATTCTGCTGCGTCACCGTCTCGGAATATAACCAACGGGACACTATTAGCTACGGGCATTTTCCCCAAGTATGAAATACCGGGGATGCCCACAACGGCAGTGCCGGCCCTGGCCTTCCACAGGCTCATGGCATCTTCAACTCCTTCCGCTAGAACCATGCGTTCTGGGATACCATCGTCCATGGCAACCGGAAATCTGAATAACCCGAGCGAGGTCCCACCGGGAACGAGGCCGAAGTTTCGCCGCTGAGGGGTCACAGTCGATTTTTTGCCGTTTGGTGTGAGATACGTTAGTTGGATGGCAACGGTCTTTTCTGCATCATCGGTGAGGACTCCAACCATGGCACTCTCTCCCGTTCGCGCATTTGCCATATGCCGCACGCAATTTGGATATGGAGGTTCGAGGCCCCGAGACCGGAGATATATCTCGGTCGGCATGTTATCTGGCACCGTAGCTTCAGCAATTACCTTCGATGCGTATTCGATCTGTCGGGTATGCCTTTTTAAATGTTTCTCCTGAGATGCCTCAGTCGATTGGACTAACGAACCCTCTTCAGTGTTACTTTCCAGCCAGCTCTTAGCCCATTCTCCGGCACTCAATGTGCCCGATTGGTCATTTGCAGCCAGAACGTGATCAATTAGGGTGAGGGCATCTTTCCCACCTTTCTCAGCTTCGAAGTCATACCAATGTCCGGCTACCGGACCAATCGACAAACTCCCTTTGCTGCCAATCCGAATTGATCCGTCTGACTGTTCATCGACCAACGCTTCCGGTTTCAAAGCTTCAGCGATTTCGTCTGTCCAGGTGTTCAGTCGTGCCGTGTCGTCTGTTGATAAATTGCTCATCTGTATTCCTTTTGATTCTAACATTGGAAACAGCTTGAGGATTGCAAACATTCTACGGATATTGTATATTATCCGTTGTAAATCAATGCCTTAACCCGTGCCATTCTCCGGTGCGGGTTTCTTTTATGCTGCGTTTGAGTGCTCTCGATCGTGGATCCACGCTAGGGCGTCTGTGCGCCTGTAACGGGGGCGAGAACCAATATATGTAGGTGCTAGATCGAGCCAATGATCTAGACCATGCAAACGTTTAAAACGCTGTGACCGAATAGTGGCAACGGCCATTTGCAGATGGTTTGCCAACCACGAATCGGTGACAAATTCACTCTTTTCAGACACGGGTGGTTTTACCGGCGTGCCGTCAGGATTGATTTCGATCAGGTGGGCGAGTGGGTCGGGTTTAGGATCGTAGTGCATGTTTTCATCTCCTTTAGTGGTTTCAGCATTGTGCCTACCACTATTAGAGATCATGTACGTGCCTATGTATAAGGTCCCCTGAGTGCGTCAGAAAACCTTCTTTTTATCAACATGATATATGAATTTGAAGAGAATCTACTCACCAAGATTTATGCCATGAGTATCTTCAAATCGTTCGGTTCTTTCTTCGAGAAAGAACTCCTTGTAAGCGTCCCAGGCATCATCGATTACGTCGAGTGTTGCCATTCGACAGATTGATGGAACGGATCGTATTTGAATTGATTGTCCATTGATGTCCGATAAAATACCATCAGCCGTTTCCAACTCCTGCCAATCCTTTGGAGACAAATCGAGAGCGACAGCAAGATCCTTCCTTGTATTTGTGATGCCATCAAAATGGGGAGACGGATTAATTGCGAATTTGGCTACACGACAGATAAGCTCCGCAAGCTCAAAATCACGCACAGCCTTGATGTGGGTATCAACAATATTTCGACGATCAAGTTTTAATGAAAGAAGTTTGTTGGCATCTTTTGCCTTAGCCTTAAATTTATCCTTCATTTTAGAGAGTTCTGGACCATCTGGAAGGGAGGAAATGCCGAGTCCTGGTCTACCGTCTTCGAGTGTCGTATCTGGAAAGACCGCATGAAAAATCCCACTCATTGCTGTGTTGATCTGATGGCGTACCCACTTGGGGTATTCAAGGTCATTTGCAGCGCAAATCGCAATAGCCTCAATTAACGCGAACTTGTCCCCTTTCAACCAGCGGAACTCACAAGCTGAGAAAATCAAACCGTCTTCATGTTCGACAATGGTAACGGGTTTATTCATGAGCCAGGTTTCATCGGAACGACGTTTGATGTCAGTCGGTCGAAGGTGTCCTGTATTTTGCCAGCCGCTTCATGCTGAGCGGAACCGACAACCATGGCGTAGTGTTTCTCGAGCATCGCTAGATCAGTGTGGCCGATCCTTGCTGCAAGGGTTCGCAGGTCGACTCCACTGGCGGCTGCTTGAGTTGCGTTGGTTCGACGAAGGTCATGGAAGTCAATGTCATCCAGGTTGGCATTCTTACGCGCTTTTTCCCAACGTCTACGCCAGGTCATTTTCGAAATTGGAAACACACGATCATCACCAACTACCCGTCGATCTACTTGTCGATCAAGTACTTCGATCATCGATTTGGTGCATATTATGCTGCGCGGTTTTCCACTCTTTGTCGATTCAAGAAGAACAACTTTACCTCCATCAGGAAGGGTGCCGATATTGTTCCATTGCATGGATTGAAGCTCCCCTCGACGCATCCCACTATGAAGAGCAAATATGATTATGTCGGATAGCCACGGCTCAACCTTCTCAGCTTCTATTAAAAGCAAAACGATTTCCGCTGGATCAAGGAACCGCTGGCGTGCTTGAAGACCTGTAATGGGGCTAATCTTGGTTGCCGGGTTTTCGGTCAGGTGTCCCTCTCGAAGAGCATCGTAAAGAATGGATTTCAAAGTGTTGACCATGCGCTTGACGTAACTAGGGGAAAGCTCGCGTTCAATTGATTTTGCGACCCAGCGTTCTATGTCCGAAGGCTTGATCCTATCGATACGGGTAGCTCCAAATGTAGGAACGAGATGGACATCAAGGTGAACCTTAATGGTATCTGGACGTTTAGCTGTGGCTTGTTTCCGCTTAAGCCAATCAACCGCCCAATCTTTAAAAAGTGGAATAGGATCGTCTTCTAACGGCATGTTGTTGTCAGCACGATCTTGCAAAGAGTTAAGTTGGCTGACTGCTTCTTCCCACGTCACGGATGATTTACGACCTAGTTTTATCTCTGCAGCTAAACCAGGAAGGTACGTTCTGCCCTTCCATGTGCCACCATCGGGAAGTTGAACCTTAATCCAAATTGTATCTCCTCGTTTACCACGCCTAACACCAATGCGTTTACAGTAAAGCGGCCGTCGCATCTCTAACGGACAGCTATCGTATAGTTCGTCAAACTCACGATACTTACGGGGTCTTCCTCGTTTTCCATTTGCTTTAGTCATAACTACCCAGCTTACTAACTTTAGTGTGCATTTATAAAATAGTCGTGTGCATTAGCGCATTTGTGTGTCAAATTGAAATGCACACACTATGCACACGAGAATAGAGACAATAGCATATAATGGCTAAAAACGCTAGAAACAATGGATTATAGAGTTTGCTGTGAAATCAGAACGTTAGTCAAAGCAGGGAACATGTAAAACACTTGACCCTGCCCTCCGAAGGCAGAGGTCACAGGTTCGAATCCTGTCGGGTGCGCCAATGATTACAGTGGGTTAGTGGTTTTTCGATAAACAGCTCATTATAAATCCCCACTCTATCCCCACAAAATGGCAGATTAAATGGAATGGCTAGATAAGATACCGACCGGGATATTGATCGCTGCAGCTTTATTTATGCTCTTAGCTCCTTTCTCTCCCGAGCCTCACCTTGTTGAAAAGTACAAAATGTTTTTGGCCGGGAATTTGCGAAAGCCGATTGATATATTTGATGTTTGTTGGCATCTGTTTCCGACTGTGCTTCTTATCCTAAAATTGACACGGTAGGGGGCCTAGAGGGGCCATAGGGGTGTCTGATCATATAATAGTATTGGCTCGCTAATATTTTCAGAAATTAGGTTTGTATACCAGTTCGGTACAAATACGCCCGTGATCTAGGCGATGTCCGCTTTCGGGGGTAAATCAGACATGAAAATGATGCTGTCCAATGTCTGCTATTAGCCAAAAGCGGACATTATTCTTCTGGCACACCAGCCTTGCGTAGGCCTTCTTCGATCCGGTCACTTTTTGCCCCATAAAATCTTCTAAAATGGAAGGGCCAACCATCAATGCCAGCAGAAAATCTGGACTTAGCCTCATTATAAACAGCATTGGCCGCCTCAATTGAACCCAAATGACCTAAAGCGGCAGCCTTTATTACAAACGGTGTATAAACTACGTTTGGCTGCTTGATCGCTTTATCTAACCATTCAATGGCATTCTCATATTGTTCAGTAAAGAAATACCCTTCTGCGAGAGAAACATAAAATGGGCTAATCCACATATCATAGGGGCTGAGGTGCAAGGCCTGTTCGATATACGAGATACCGGAAATTGGATCATCCGTTGCTATTAAGGCCCGACCATATCCATAGTGGCAAAAAGCCGAACTGGGATTGAGCTTTAGTCCAAGCTCATATTCGCGTAGCGCTTCCATTAAGTTTCCCGAAAAATGCAAGGCTCTTGCCAAAGCTGAATGAGCCAAATCGTCATCAGGGTCATATTCAACGGCCTTATTTGCTGCCTCCAATCCAAGAGCGCAAAGTTCATCAGTTTCGTCGATAGACGCTATAATTGATTTGAACGCATAAGCATAGGCCAGTCCTGAGTGGGCGGGGCTTAGTTCCGGGGATAGTTCGATAGCTTGTAAGAACAACTCCTCAGATTTATCGAGGTCTTCAACAGACCTTCTGTTTAAATGATAGAGGCCTTGTTGATAGATTTCCCAGGCATCCAGATTCTGGGTGGGCTTTTTTCTTGCCCGTTCCATCTCTGCCTTAGTGACCGTAGGCCCCAATGTACCAACAACCAACTGAGTGATTTCATCTTGTACTATAAATATATCTTCCAATTCCCGGTCATACTTTTCGGCCCATATTTGAACCCCGGATTCACCGTCAACTAGCTGAGCAGTAATTCTCACACGCGTTCCTGATTTACGAACGCTACCCTCAAGAATGTAACGAACCCCAAGATCTTGGGCCAAGGAATGCATATCGCTGACCTGACCTTTGTATACAAATGTCGTATTGCGGGCGATGACAAACAATTGGCGTATTCGGCTCAACGCCGTAATGATGTCTTCGGTAATACCATCAGAGAAATATTCCTGTTCGGGATCGTTACTCAAATTCTCGAACGGCAAGACAGCGATTGACGGTTTGTCGGAGATGTCATTTTGCGTCTTGGGCTGTCCGGCCGTAACCTTTTCACCTTCCAACTCCGCCACCCAGCGGAATCCCCGCCGAGGAAAAGTTTTAATAACAGCCTGAGATTTGCCATCATCTCCGACCGCTTTGCGTAGTGAATTGATCCTTGTGTTAAGTGAACTATCGGAAACAATCCGTCCGTCCCAAACCATTTCGATTATTTCGTCTTTAGATACAACACGGTCTCGATTTTCAATCAAACAGACAAGCAGACTGAAAACTTGCGGCTCGATCTCCACAGGTTTGCCGCTATTGGTAAGTTCCAAACTCTCGGTATCAAGAGAGTATTCGCCGAACTGAGCCCACATAATTCCCCGTTTTTTCCTTTTTTGGCCAAATTGACCAAAACAAAAGCTATATGGACCGTTTATGGACAGGTCCTTGATTAAATCTTCAAGCGGATTGTTTCGAGTTTGCCTAATCTATTTTCATCACGCAACGAATAAACCCAAGGGGATACTACAATGTTTGATGGACTTATCGCTAAATATCGCAAATTCGAGACGCTAAATGATAACCCACAGATTGAAACAGGATCATTTGCTGAAAATGCAGGTTTTCTCGATTGCGAAGACACTTACCAAGATCAACGCAACCAAGTCCTGGAAAGTATATTTAAATCGGCTCCACATTTGCGCGGAATGATTAAAACTAGTTAATGTCCGCTTTGGTTCAAAAGCAGACTCTTTGAGACATTGCAGATAATGTCAGCTTTTGGTTAAACAGCGGCCATGGTCTAACACGACCGCCACAACCTAGTATAAAAAAACAATAAATTGTTTGCCCCCGAAAAATTAATTCCAGGGGCAATTCAACTGATTTCGCGTTTAGATCAATCCTATAAGACGAACTCACTGTCTAGAATATAAACCTTCACAGTCTCTTTTTTAACACCATCCGATCCCATAGATTCTTCCGTTACCGGAGATTCCAGTATCTCAAGAAACTTTTCCAGATCGTCAATTTCAAAGTGGACAGCTACTTCGTTGTTATCAGTCACATTGAAGTATACGGCCGTGGCAGTCTGTTCCTTAAACAATTCACCATGGGTCCGGAAGCTTTTTTCCCATTCGGCTGCGTCTTCAACTTCTGCTGTAATGGTTAACCTATGCATTTTTTTCTCCATTCATGTACTAAATTGGGGGATCGATTGCTTGCCAACATCACAACGATTGCATGATTATGGTCATCAATAACGACCTGTAGTAATAGCCGGGGCTAGCTTCCAATTAACCTAAATATCGGTACGAGTGAATTGTCCGAGAATCTTTGGCGGGCGTTGGAAGATTTCTGAATCGGCGAAGGCTGCTTGCGCCGACGGTTCGGTCCACATTTCCTCTAGCGTAGAACGACTAGGTGCCGACATTGCGACCACGACGCGATTTCGATTGTCGATGTCGTGCAAGACACGGACGATTTTGACGCCGTGCTTATCATACATCTCCTGCCGCTGTGCTGCATTTGCAGTCCAGTTTTCGTTCCATTTGTCAAAATCGGCCAATCCTTGATCGACCAAAAAGGCGGAATTATTTCCTTCGGGCTCACTCTCATCACCGATAGGTTCATAGCCAGCTAGCACGGATGGGGGTTCAGCAAACAAGGATGTGTCCGCAAAACGTTCCTGAACTTTTGGATCGTCAGTCATTTGGTCAATTGCGGAACGTGATTCAGCTTCCATAACCACGACGGCATGATTGCCGTCATCGGCGTCGCGCAACACACGCAACGATTTAACACCAAACTCCGCTTCGCGGTCTTTCCTTGGGTTGCCCTCTTTGAATACGGCAAACCATTTGTCGAAGTCGGCGAGTTTGTGATTTACATGAAATATCGGCATTTTTTATTACCTCCCTATAAGTAAATTTATATTTTTATGAAACTTCTTAAATGGGTAACACCGGATAGAATAGAATAAATCTAATTATTAATCTACCTAGAGTTTTAAATTGGTGAAGAATCTTAATTTTTAGGAAAATTCTATGTGAGAACCTTATGTCTGCTTTGGGTTGCTATCTCAACCGGTCAAC
>Ga0233428_1001490_pt1 | contig 24752 bp, 30 predicted proteins | sample SI_118_April2016_4_FD_179890 | JGI IMG/M metagenome (GOLD analysis project Ga0233428, IMG submission 179890) | Seawater microbial communities from Saanich Inlet, British Columbia, Canada - SI_118_April2016_120_MG | ecosystem: Environmental > Aquatic > Marine > Inlet | place: Canada: British... | reverse complement strand
CGCGATTCGAACGTGCGACCCTCCCCTTAGGAGGGGGATGCTCTATCCCCTGTCGATACTATAACTTATTGATTACAAACATATTTTATGTTAATCAAGTATTACTCTTCTAGTTTATAAGTGTTATATATTTAGGTCAAGTGTGCTGGGTTTGTGCTCAAGGTCAGAGGCATACATTTAAGGAAAAATTAGTCTGTTGGGATGAAGAGGTTGCTCCACTCACCCATCGTTAAATAACCAAGAAGTACAAATACGGAAATCCACCAGTATCTGAAGATAAATTGCTTAATCTGTTTGGATGAATAGCGAAATTTATCTGGATGTAACAGTATGACTAAGCCTATTCCTAGCAACACAACAGCACCAAATATATTCTCTAATGACATATCAGTCCTTTATCACTAGCTTTCATAATCAATCTCCCTAGCCTATATATAGAGGTATGGCAGTTAATTTTTTGGTAGTTATTAAGTTGGTATTAGCCATGTTATTCCCGCCAAGATTATTAAAACAAGAGCCAATACTAGTAATAATTTATTAAGTTTCAATCTGCCATCACCAGATTAGGTATTAAGAATAAAAGTAGTAGTAGTTTTTTCATATGATAACTTTATAAAATTTAAGCTATCAAATCAAAATTATTTTGTAGTCTATAGTAAAAATAAAAAAAGCTTCTAGAAGAATTATCCTCTAAAAGCTTTGTATTATTGGTGGGCCCACCAGGACTCGAACCTGGGACCAAAGGATTATGAGTCCTCTGCTCTAACCAACTGAGCTATGAGCCCGTTATTTTAATCTTTATCTAAAAAAGTTTTGAGTCTTTCAGATCGAGTTGGATGTCTTAGCTTACGAAGAGCTTTAGCTTCAATTTGCCTAATTCGTTCTCTCGTCACATCAAACTGCTTACCAACCTCTTCTAAGGTATGATCTGTATTCATTTCAATACCGAATCTCATTCTAAGCACTTTAGCCTCACGTGGCGTTAAGCTCTCTAAAATATCAGAAGTGACATGCCTTAGATTTCCATATATCGCAGAATCAGCTGGAGTTAGTGTACCTTGATCCTCAATGAAATCCCCAAGATGAGAATCTTCATCATCTCCAATGGGAGTTTCCATTGAGATAGGCTCTTTAGAAATTTTTAAAATTTTACGAATTTTTTCTTCTGGCATTTCCATTTTTTCTGCTAATTCTGACGGTTCTGGCTCTTCTCCAGTTTCCTGTAGAATTTGTCTTGAAATTCGATTCATTTTATTGATTGTCTCAATCATATGCACTGGAATTCTAATTGTTCTAGCTTGGTCAGCAATTGATCTTGTTATTGCCTGCCTTATCCACCATGTCGCGTAAGTTGAAAACTTATACCCTCGTCGATACTCAAATTTATCAACGGCCTTCATAAGACCAATATTTCCCTCTTGAATTAAATCTAAGAATTGCAGACCTCTGTTGGTATATTTTTTTGCTATTGAAATAACTAGCCTTAAGTTTGCCTCAATCATCTCACGCTTAGCAGCCTTGGCTTTAAACTCGCCCTTAGTCATCTGCTTGTTTATTTCTTTAAAATTCTTAATTGGTAGGCCGGTCTCTTCTTCAATTCCAATTAATTTATTTTGCTGGTCAGTGATTGAATGTCTGAGTTCTTTCATTCTTTTGACATAAGGCTTATCTGCTTTTAGCTCAGCTTTTAACCATTTAAGGTTGGTTGAGTTCTCAGCAAAGCTCTTTATAAAATGTCCTCTTGGCATTTTTGATTCAAAAACACAGAATTCCATGATTTCTTTTTCATGGTGCCTGATATTTTTAATATAAATTCTAATTTTATCGCATAGAACCTCTACAAATTTTGATGAAAATCTAAAATTTACAAGCACTTTAACTATAGAGTCTTGATGTTTTTTATATTCAGGATCATCCATCCATTTTTTTTGTTTTCTTAAGGCTTCTAATTTGTTATGCGCCCTTTTAATTGAACTGAAACGCTTAAGTACCTCTTTTGTGAAAATCTTAAGATCTTCCTCTGACATCCCGCTAGCTTTTCCTGTGTCATCCTGATCATCATCTTCTTCTTCAGCGCCTTCATCAGCCGCACTTTCTAAAGCCGCCTCTACTTTCGCTAATTCTTTTTCAGCTTCGACATCAATCAACCCATCAACAAACTCGTCCACGCCTAACTCACCTTTACGAACTTTATCAGCCATGACCATCAGGTCGTTAATAATGCCGGGTGAAGCAGAGATTGCTTGAACCATTGATCTCAGGCCCTCTTCAATTCTTTTAGCAATTTCAATTTCACCTTCACGTGTGAGTAAGTCAACCGTTCCCATTTCCCGCATATACATTCGAACAGGATCTGTTGTTCTTCCAAAATCAGAGTCTACTGTCGTTAATGCCTGCTCCGCCTCTTCAGCAGCCTCTTCGTCTGTTACAGGTGCGGGTGCGTCTGACATTAACAAAGCTTCAGCATCAGGGGCTTCGTCATAAACCATAATTCCCATATCATTGATGATGCCAATAATGCCTTCAATTTGCTCACTCTCAGATACCTCATCCGGGAGATGGTCATTAATTTCTGCGTATGTAAGGTAACCTCTCTCTTTGCCCAGTATGATTAGAGCCTTTAGCTGCATTCTTCGATTTTCAGCTTCTTGGGGAGTGTTCTCTTTTAAGAAAAGATCTTTTAATTTTTTAACTCGGGTAACACTTTTTGTTTTTTTATCCGCGGGGTTCTTTCTAGGTCTTGCCATGGCTACCTCTAAGTATATTTAGGAATGTTTCTACAAATAAATTTGAGTGATGGATTTTATCAAAATATCCTGTTTAAATCAATTACTCATTGCCTCAAAAATTTTAAAAATATATAAAAAGCAATCACTTACCTCTTGGTGATTGCTTTTAGAAATTCTTTTTCTTCCGGGCTTAAGGTATTAAAACTTTTATGCTTGATGGCATCTAATTTTGATTTATTTATAGTTTGATATTTCTTTTGTTTAATTTTTTTTCGAAGTCCATCTAATTCATCATTTAGACTCATTTTTTCATCAAAGTTCAATACTTGTGATTTAATTTCATCAATAAAATCATTATCAAATCTATTATTTAAAAAGTGAAAAATAGACGCCGTGTTATGGTCTTCATCAGTTAGGAGTTTAGCAATACATGTTTGCGCGAGTTGCTCGTCTAATGTGTCTCCCCAGGCAATATCTTGATCAGATTTTTTGACTAATGTAGGGTCCAAAATTAACAACGATACAAACCTTCTGACCACTGAAGTTGTTTGTCTTTTTAATTGCTGTGCCGGCGGTTTTGTATTTCCTTTATTTTTAACCTTAATGACCTTATCCAACTCATCTGTTGTTAAATCCAGTAAGACAGATATCCTTTTCTTAAACAAAAAAGTCAATTTTGAAGAGGCAATATTTTCTAGTATAGGCCCTACTTCATTTAAAAATTTGACACGTTCCTCTTGGCTATTCAAGTTATTATTTTGTGTTAAATACTGAATTATGTATTCTGATAGCGGTATTGCGTGTTTTGCTAAATCTTCGAATTTTTCTTTCGAGTGTTGCCGCACATAAGAATCTGGATCATGTTGATCGGAAAGAAATAAAAATTTTAATTGCACTTCATCCGTCACGGATGTTAATGAATTTTTCATTGCTCGCCAGGCAGCAGATTTACCTGCATTATCTCCATCAAAACAAAAAATAATTTCGGGTGTATATCTCATTAGTTTTTGGATGTGAAAACTTGTTGTCGCTGTCCCCAACGTTGCTACAACATTTCTAATGCCATGTTGCGCTAAACTAACTACATCCATATAGCCTTCAACCACAAGAACATAACCTTTCTCTCTTATCGCCTTCCTTGCTGCCAGTAACCCGTATAACTCGTAACTTTTCTGAAATAAAGAAGTTTCAGGTGAGTTGTAATACTTAGGAGTGTCATTTTCGTCTATTACACGACCCCCAAAACCAACTAATTGCCCTTTTGCATTATAAATAGGAAACATAATTCTATTTCTAAAGCGATCATATCTTTTCCCTTTATCGTTTTTACTAATTAAGCCTGATTTAATTAATGCATCATTATCATAATCTTTAAAAACTTCATTTAAATTGTTCCACCCCTCGGGAGCAAACCCTATAGAAAACTCTTTTGCAATTTCTCCAGTTAAGCCTCTAGATTTTAAGTATTGAATTGCTTGTGGTGAGTCTTTCAGTTTTGCTTGGTAATATTTTTTAGCTAATATCAGTGAATCTTCTAAAATAATATTTTCTTTCTTTTTTTCTGGTTTCTCATCTACCTGATTAGGCACCTTTAGTCCGACAACTTTTGCTAACTCTTGAATCGAATCAATAAAATTTAATCCGTCATGATCTATCAGAAAGCTAATGGCGGAGCCGTGAGCGCCACAGCCAAAACAATGATAAAACTGCTTTGATGGGCTAACAGAGAAAGAGGGTGTTTTTTCCTGGTGAAAGGGGCAACAAGCAACAAAATTTGCGCCTGCTTTCTTTAAAGGGACTCTTTTATCAATAATGTCGACAACATCAACTCTATTTAATAATTCGTTTATAAAGGATTCTGGAATCATTATAGAATATTATCTTAATAATGATGAAATGGTGATAGTTAAGCGTTCGTTAATTTTTCTTTAATCTTTTGGGACACTTCTGCCATATTTGCTCTGCCTGATACCTTTAATTTAACTGCGTTCATCACTGACCCCATATCTTTCATACTTTTGGCATCTAAAGCATTAATTGCATCATTAATTTCCTTTTCAACATCCTCTGATGAAAGGGGTTCTGGCATATAATTTTGTAGGATTTTTACTTCAAATTCTTCTTTTTCAACTAAATCATTCCTATTTGCTTTTTTGAATGCTTCAATCGAATCACGACGCTGCTTGAGCATTTTTTCTATAATGTTTAGTATAATTTTATCGTCTATATCTACGCGATCATCTACTTCTTTTTGCTTAATGGATGACTGGAGTAACCTGATTGCATTTAATTTTTCAGAATCCTTACTGCGCATAGCATCTTGCATATCCACAGTAATTTTTTCTTTTAACGACATGAGGGGGCTAAATTAGAATAATTTAGGAGGTAGCATTTGATTTCTGAGTCTGCGGTATTGTCTTTTAACAGCTGCAGCAGATTTACGCTTTCTTACCCATGTAGGCTTCTCGTAAAATTCTCTTGCTCTTAAATCGTTCAATAGACCAGTTTTTTCAATTAATCTTTTGAATCTTCTCAAAGCAATATCAAATGGCTCATTTTCTTTTACTTTTATTATTGACATTAATTATCTCTTATATATAAAGTTGTAATTTAATCAGATTTATTAAAGCTTTTAAGCTTAGTAAAACTGAAAGGCGTTATTTTAATGCTAATATGCTTTTTTTTCAACAAATATAACTAAAAAGTGATAATAGAATCATGCTTATCTTAGGTATTGAAACATCATGTGATGAAACTGGCGTTGCAATCTATGATTCTGAAAAAGGGTTATTAGGACACAAACTCTATTCACAAGTTAAGCTTCATGCAGAATACGGAGGAGTGGTTCCAGAACTAGCCTCAAGAGATCACATCAACTATATTATCCCCCTGATTCAGGATTTGCTGAAGGATTGTAAGCTTGATATTCAAAATATCGAGGCGATAGCATACACCGCTGGTCCAGGCCTATCCGGTGCGCTCCTAGTTGGAAGCAGTGTAGCAGAATCTTTGGCTTGTGCCTTGGGGATAAAATCAATTCCTATCCATCATCTTGAAGGACATCTGCTTGCTCCTATGCTCGAAAAGGAAAAGCCTGAATTTCCCTTTATAGCTTTGCTAGTTTCTGGTGGTCATTCACAATTGATACATGTTAAAGAACTAGGAAAATATAAAATTATTGGGGATACCCTTGATGATGCTGCTGGTGAAGCATTTGATAAAACAGCGCAACTTTTAGGGATAGGATACCCGGGTGGGGCCGCTCTATCAAAACTGGCTGAAAAAGGAGAAAATCAATATGAGCTGCCAAGACCCCTCTTGCATACTAATGGACTAGATTTTAGTTTTAGTGGCCTTAAAACTGCTGTTTTATATTTGGTAAAAAAACAAAATGATTTAACTGAAAAAATTAAAGCTGATATTGCTTATGCATTCGAGGAGTCAATTACGGATGTTTTAGTTAAAAAATCAATCCAAGCACTCAAACAAGAAGGTTTGAATAGAATAATTATTTCTGGTGGAGTCGGTGCTAATAAAACTTTACGAAAGAAAATTATTTCTGAGTGTAAAAAAAATGAGTTTGATTACTTTTTTCCTGATTTAAATTTTTGTACAGATAATGGCGCTATGATTGCTCTTGCTGGGGCGCTAAGGCTTAATCTTCCTAATAAAGAAAATTATTCATTTTCGGTAAAGCCAAGATGGAAACTTACTGAAATTTAACTATTTTTTAAATTTTAATTCTGTACCAGAAATTAATTTCTTGATATTTGTGTGATGCTTTAAAAGAATTATTATTGTGATTAATGCATAAGCAACGCAGTATATTGATTGATCTTTCATAATAAAAAATCCTATTAATGGTGCTGATATTGATGCAACTATTGCGGATAATGACGAATACCGTGAAATAAAAAAAACTGCTAACCAAATACAAACCACAATCAATGCTAGCTTAAGATTTAATGCAATAAGAATTCCTACGGCGGTTGCGACCCCTTTACCTCCTTGAAACTTATAAAAAACTGGATAAATATGCCCAATTAAAACGGCAAGTGCAACGCAAACAATTATGAAATTCTCAAAGCCCAAATTTTTTGCCAGCATTAACACTAATGTGCCTTTTAATAAGTCTCCCAATAATGTAAAAATTGCTGCTTTTTTATTTCCTGTTCTCATTACATTGGTAGCACCAGGATTTTTCGAGCCCATAGTCCTTGGGTCAGGTAATTTAAAAATTTGACTTATAATGATCCCAGAGGAAAGCGAACCCACCAAATAAGCAAACAAGACAATTAATAACTGATTTATCATATACACTATTATATTTGAAATATCATAAATCTTAATGACTAACCATATTTTTCTTCATAAACTAAAAGTAAATACCAAAATTGGTTACTTTGAGTGGGAACGAGCTACTGAACAAGAATTACTTATTGACATTGATATCGAGTTAAAAGGAAATCAAATTTTTAATTCGGATGATATCTCTAAAACCCTAGATTATGGAGAAGTGAGGAACTCTATAGCCTCTGTTGCAGAAACACATAAATTCCATCTTTTAGAGCCTTTCGGTGAATTAATTATAAAAACACTTAAAGAAAATTTTCCGTTCGAGAAAATTACACTTAGAATAGCAAAACAAAAAATACTCTCAGACACCGATCAGGTTGGCATTATTCTTGAGCGCTAATTAACCTCTAGGGTGATGAGATTTATGAATTGTTTTTAATCTCTCTCTTGCCACATGTGTATATATTTGTGTTGTAGAAATATCACTATGGCCTAAAAGCATCTGCACCACCCTTAAATCTGCTCCATGATTTATTAAATGTGTAGCAAAAGCATGTCTTAAAATATGCGGAGATATCGATTGTTTAATGTTTGCAATTATTGCGTATTTTTTAATTGAGTGCCAAAAAGTCTGTCGAGTCATTGACTGGCCACGATGCGTTACAAATAAATATTTTGATTTTTTATTTTTAAGAATTCTTTCTCTTGCAGATAGTAGATATTTTTGAATACAATCCATCGCCTCTTCCCCCATCGGAACTAAACGAGTTTTATCTCCTTTTCCTGTAACTCGAATCACACCATCATTCAAGCTTAATTCTGTTAATTGAATATTGACCAACTCACTAACTCTGAGTCCACAGGCATACAAAAGCTCAATCATCGCCTTATCTCTTAATCCAATATCTATATTAATATCAGGTGCCTCTAATAAACTTTCTACTTCGTCCTCACTTAAACTTTTAGGTAATGATTTAGGAATTTTTGGTTTTTGTATTTGTAAGGTTGGGTCAGTAATTATCTTTTTCTCTCTGTATAAAAATCGATAGAATCTTCTTAGGGTTGAAAGCAACCTTGAAATACTTCGAGCTTTTGAAGATGGAAATTTAAATGAAAGGTATTGTTGAATGTCTGACCTTGTAACATTTTCTATATGAATTATATTTGTTTTCTTAAGCCAGTTAGAAAAATTACATAAATCAAATCTATAGCTATTGAGCGTATTTTTCGATAAACCATCCTCAAGCCACAAGTGATCAATAAATTCATCAATTAAGTCATTTTCTTTATTATCTGATTTATCACCCAATTAATTATTTCCTTAAATTCTTAAATCAATAATAATTCAAAACCCTTTAATCAGAATACTTTTATTCCATAATAAAAAAAAGCCCCAGTGGGGCTTTTTATTTAGCAGTTCTTTTTAATTAAGCTTTATCTGCTGGTGCGGCGCTATCGTCTGCTTTAGCTTCAGCTTTATCTTCTGTTGGTGCGGCGCTATCGTCTGCTTTAGCTTCAGCTGGAAGTTCTACCTCAGGGATAGGCTCGAACTCACTATCACTTTCACGAGATTTTAAACGTTCACTAATCCTTGCTGACTTACCAGATCGATCTCTAAGATAAAACAACTTAGCTCTTCTTACGTCACCCCTTCTTACAACTTTTATATTATCAATTAATGGTGAATGAAGCTGAAAGGTTCTTTCAATACCTTCACCAGAAGAAATTTTTCGAACAATAAATGAGGAATTTAACCCTCTGTTTCTTCTCGCAATTACAACGCCTTCAAATACCTGGATACGTTTTCTATTTCCCTCTACAACTTTTACCCCAACCGCTACCGTATCTCCGACATCAAACTTTGGTATAGATTTACCAAGTTTTGCAATTTCTTCATTTTCCAATGTTTTAATTATATCTACCATAAACCTTATTCCTTTTTATTATTTAGTCTTGTTCCTGCTCATCTTCAATCTCTTTGAGCAGCCGAGACTCTTCGTTTGTAAGTGATTTATTAATTAATAAATCGGGTCTTTTTAACTTTGTTACCTTAAGTGACTCTTTTAATCTCCAAATTCTAATCTTTTCATGATCGCCTGATAATAAAATATCCGGCACCTTTAATCCTCTTGTCGACTCAGGTCTAGTAAAACTTGGATGGTCAAGCAATCCATTTACAAATGAGTCCTGATTGGCTGATTCAATATCATTCAATACCCCGGGGATTTGCCTAATCAATGCATCCATTAATAGCATTGCAGGTAATTCTCCACCACTTGTTACGAAATCTCCAATCGATATTTCTTCATCAATCCAATTATTCAAGCGCTCATCAACACCTTCATACCTACTAGCTAATAAGATTAAGCCACTTTCTTTAGATAACTCTTTTACTTTTTCATGGTTTAATTTAGAGCCTTTTGGCGTTAAATGAACAACTTTACGCTTTTTAATGCCTAAATTCTTTTCTCTTGTTCTTGCTGACTCAATTGATTTAATCAAAGGGTCTAGCATCATCACCATTCCTGGGCCACCACCATAAGCTTTATCGTCTACAGTTTTATGGTTATCTACCGTAAAATCTCTAGGATTTAAATAATTTATATCAACAAATTTTTTTTTAAATCCTCTTCCAACTACGCCAAAATTGGTAAATGCTTCAAACATTTCAGGCATAAGTGTTATCAAATCAATTAAAAACATTTTTTTAGAAGCTTTCATCCCAATCAACAATTATTTGTTGTCGCTTCAATTCAATTTTTTTAACTGTCATCTTTGTGTAAGGGATTAACCTTTGCTTTTCTCCCTCTACAACTAACACATCATTCGCACCTGTTTCAATAAAACCTGATACTGTTCCAAATAAAAAACCATTGATATTTTGGACTTCGCAACCAATTAAATCATTCCAATAAAATTCATTGCCATCTAATTTTGGTAAAGATTCTTTTAAAATTCCTACCCAATATTTTCTATATCCATCCGCTGATGTTCTGTCATCAATTTCTTCGAACTTTACCATCATTCTATTTTGGTTTATTTTCACATTTTCAACGCGAATTTTTGACCAATTTTTTTCATCGGATGATATAAACCATTCCTTATAATCTTCCAAAGTTTCAACTTTTTCAGTAAAAACTTTTACTTTTAGCCAGCCTTTTATACCAAAGGATCCGACTAATTGACCCATCACTAAATAATCTTCTTTCATTAAAAAGATTACATCAATTTATTTATTTATTATCAGCCTCTTTTGGAGCTTCTTCCTTAGGAGCTGCGGCTTCTTCTTTTGGAGCCTCTTCCTTAGGGGCTGCGGCCTCTTCATCAGCTGATACTGCTTCTTCAGCTTTGGCTACTTTATCAGCAGCTTTTTTATTCTTTCTCGCTAATGCTTTAGCTTCATCTTTCTTTTTCATCGCAACCAATCCTTCTGGACCTTTTGCATTCAGCTTTACAATTCTGCTCACTGTCTCAGAAAGCTGTGCGCCATTTGATTGCCAATATTCTATTCTTTCTGACTCTAATCTTAATGTTTCAGATCCTTCTCTAGCACTTGGGTTATAAAAACCAACTCGCTCGATGAATCTCCCATCTCTTTTTTTGCTTGATTCAGCAACTACAACATTAAAATAAGGCCTTTTTTTAGGACCACCCCTTGAAAGTCTAATAACTACCATAATCGAAATCTCTTTTAATTTAAATTTATTTACAGAAAGGCGGAAATTTTACGCTATTTTAGCTACATTTGGCAAATTAAATTATTGATTTTTTATAAATATCTAGTTGGGTCAATAAGGCCTGCTTTTTCAAACCCGGCCTTTCTTAAGCGACATGAATCGCATTTACCACATGCTAGACCTTCTGAGCTTACTTGGTAACAGGATATTGTGAGTGAATAATCAACGCCTAGTCCGACTCCAGTTTGAATAATTTCCTCTTTTGAAAGATTTATTAAAGGGGTATGGATTTTTACCAAATCCCCTTCCACTGCTTTTTTTGTCGCTAAATTTGCCATTTTCTGAAAACTATTTATATACTCTTGTCTACAATCTGGGTAACCAGAATAATCTACAGCGTTTACTCCAATAAAAATATCTGTACAGTCAATTGACTCCGCCCATGCCATAGCAAGTGACATCATTATTGTGTTTCTTGCAGGAACATATGTTACAGGGATGCCTGTTGATATTGTTTCTGGAATATTTAGAGATTTATTAGTAAGTGCTGAATTATTTAACCAACTTAAATCAATTTCAACTTCTTTTAAATCTTTTACCGAGAAGTATTTAGCTATATTTTTAGCTGCAATTAATTCGTAGTTATGGCGTTGATGATAATTTACACTTAGTGCATAGCAATCATAATTTTCTTTTTTTGCAATTGCCAGCGTTGTAGCTGAATCAAGACCTCCAGATAATAATATAATTGCCTTTTTAGACACCGGCTTTTTCTCCCCATATTATTTTATGCAGTTGAACTTGAAACCTTACAGCAAGGCTATCTTCTAAAATCCATTGTGATAAATTTTCATATGATAATTTCTTATACACTGGTGAAAAAATTATTGGAGCCTTATCAATCAAATTTTCTTTTTCAATAAATTTTTTAGCCCACACATAGTCTTCCCTGCTCAAAATAACAAATTTTATTTCATCCTTTTTATTTATCAACATGAGATTTCTTTTATCATTTTTTAAGTGCTCTCCAGAATCTGGTGTTTTAACATCAAGAATGATCTTAGTTCGCTCATCAATACCCTTAATACTTATAGCCCCTCCAGTTTCAAGAGAAACATTATAGCCATTATCACTAAGTTTACTTAGGAGCTCCCAACAAAGTTTTTGAGCTAGAGGTTCTCCCCCTGTAACAGTTACGTACTTTGTTTTGTATTTAGAAATTTCTTTCAGAATTTCATTGATGGACATATTTCTTCCATCATGAAATGAATAGGCAGTATCACAATATGTGCACCTCATAGGACACCCAGTTAGCCGAATAAAAATAGTTGGGACCCCGATGAGTGAGCTTTCCCCTTGAAGCGAGAAAAATATTTCATTAATTTTAAGAGAAGTCACTTGATTGAAAACCTAGAATTTATAATTTAATTGATTCTAAGTCCTTAAGTCTCTTTTTGGCACTTTGAATAATTTCGGCATTTGGATATTTTTTTATCAATGTTCTTAAGGTTTGTTTAGCTTTTGTTATACGTGTCAGTTGTATTTGAGAATTTGAAACTTGATATAAACTGTTAGGTGCTATTGGATTATCAGGGTAATTCAAAACAATTTTGTTAAAGGTATTGATTGCAGCTTTATAGTTTCTTAGTGCAAATTGTGTATAACCTAAATTGTACTTAGCTTCAGGCAATAACTCTGAGCTTGGATAGTTAATAACAAATTTATCTAGTGCATCAAATGCCTCTTTATATTTAGTGGCCGTAATAAGCTTTTTTGCATCTTCAAATTCCTGATACTCTAAATTCTTGTCAACTAAAGGCGGAAGATCATCTGCCTCAGTAATTGGTTCAGGGGAAATTTCAGGAAGAACTTCATTTTCTTGGGTAATTTGATTATTTTGAGTTAAAGGCTCATTTTCTGTTGGGGGTTCTATTTTCTTAACATTACTTTCTATCTTTACCGCATTACCCTCAACTTTTTGTAAACGTTCATTTAATTCTTGGTATAAGACTTTTTGACGCTCTTCTGATGTTTGAACTGCATAAGTTAATACTTCAACCTCACCTCTTAACTTAGCAAGATCATCAAAAAGCATGTTTATTCTTTCTGAAAGACTATTAATTAACTTTGGATCTATCTTGTTACTTTTCTCAAAGTTAGTAAATTTTTCATTGATTTCATACTCAATTGAACTCTGAAGCGCATTGAGTTGGTCTTGAATTTCATTTAACTTTTTTCTAGCGCCTTCATCTTCGAATAATGCATAAGCAGAATTTGAAAGCAATAAAAGACCAACCCATAAATAGCGTTTCATTTAGAGCTTTTTACTCAACTACATAGACTAAGTCAGCTCGTCTATCTTCTCCACATGAATTTTGTTCTACACAATCTTGGTTAGCATATTCTTCACCGTAACTGATTGTTTCAATTTGGGAATCATCAACCCCAAAAGAATTGAGCGCTTCTTTAACAGCAACCGCTCTTTTCTGACCAAGCGATAAATTATATTCATGAGAGCCACGATAATCTGTGTTTCCTTGAATTTTCAAGTTAGCTGCAGGTGCGTCATTTAAATACTTAGCATGAGCCTGGATCACTTCCATATACTCTGGTTTGACAACATACTTGTTGAAGTCAAAATAAATACCTCTTTTATCTTTCGCTAATAGAGGGTTACCTCTTAATTCCAGCAAATTTAAATCAGGAGATGTGTATGCAGTTCCCTGATTATCTGTATTATCTGCTTCCATTGATTGTAATTCTGGATGCGGTGGATTTAAAGGTTGTGACTCTTGCAGCTCTGTTGAGCTACAGCCAGCAACTAAAACTCCTAATAAAGCTGTTAGTAATATTGATTTTTTCACTTACCTCTCCTTTTAATTTAATTTTGACTTAAAACATAAAACAATTTTAATCATTAATTGGTCCCCATGTTGGCTCTTGTACTTGTCTGCTACCTAATGGTAATGGGTCAATTTTTAATCCATTTATTGATACTGTACCAATTTTTGTTGTTTTTCCATAGTCTTTATATACAAATAATATCATATGTCCATTGGGAGCGAATACCGGTGCCTCATCCAGAGGGCCTTTTGTTAATTTAAGTACTTGCTTAGATTGTAAATTTTGGAGAGCGACTTTAAATTTACCCTCATCCTGAGTTAAGTATAAAAGAAGTTTCCCATCGTAAGATAAACTCGGATATAAATTATATTTTCCTTCAAATGTCACTCGACTAACTTCAGATGATTCTAGATCAAACTTATATATTTGTGGGCCACCGCCCTGATTTGAGGTGTAATAAATTTCTTTTCCATCTGGAGACCAAGCAGGTTCAGTTGTAATTGACCTTGAACGCACCAACCTTTTAACATCAGAACCATCAGCATTAATCAAATAAATTTGTGAGTTTGTATTATATGTAAGAACAATTGCTAACCTTTTGCCATCTGGAGACCAAGCAGGTGCACTGTTATTACCTTTAAAATTTGCTAGCAATCTTCGTTTACCTGTTGCTATTTCTTGAATATAAATAATGGGTTTTTGCTTTTCAAACGAGACATAAGCAATATTTTTTCCATCAGGTGACCATCTTGGGGAAATAATTGGCATTTTCGAATCCAAAAGGGATGTAATATTGTATCCATCATAATCAGCAATATTAAGTTTGAATTTTTTATTGTTATATTTTTCAACAAAAGCAATTTTTGTATGAAAAACACCCTTACTGCCTGTCAATCTTTCGTATATCTTGTCTGATACTTTGTGCCCAATAGCGCGAATTTGAGTTTTATTCCCAACAAACTCTCCACCGAGTATTGTTTGTTGTTTATAGATGTCTATGAGACTCCAACTAACCTTTAATTTTTCTTTTTGTAAAAAATCAACCCTTCCTATGATTAAGAATTGCGCCTCAAGGGACCTCCATTGTGAAAAGTTTACCTCTTTGTCACTATTTGGGGATGCTGAAACACCTCTAGTATCAAGTGTATAAAACAAACCAGATCTATTTAAGTCGCTTTTAATAACAGAGTTAACTTTGGCCAGATTTTTTGTAGCGCCAAAACTTTTAAAAGGCATCACTGCAATTGGAATTTGAGTGGCTTTTCCACCCAAAATTTCGATAACCTCTAGGGCATGCAAAATACTTGATGAAAAAAATAAAGTTCCAACAAAAAAAACATATAAAAACTTTTTCATTTAACTACTCGGCTCCATTTGGATGAAATTTCAACTCTAAATTTTTTAGTTTACTAAATAAGCCACTATCTTTAGGAAGGGGAAGTGGTTGTGACTGGATAATTGCCCTTTCAACAGCATCATCACAGCTTTTAATTTTACTCGATTTTATCATTTTAGGTTGCCCAAGCAACTCGCCTGTTGGCATTAAAGTTATCCTGAATTCTAACGTAATATAATCTAAACCGCATAATTGTTGGTTAACATTTTGCTGTATTTTTTGCTGAATAAGAAGTTTATATTTATTTAACTCTCCTGTGTTTTCTCCTCCCTTTACCTCCTTATCACCCTCAACAGCAAGCTTATTTTGGCTTTTAAGTTCATTTTCCCTTAATTCAGCCTGCATCTTTTCTATCTTTTGTTGCTCGATCACTTGTTGTTGCAAACGTTCAAGCTTTTCTTTCTCAAGCATTTCTTTTTTCAATTTTTCAATTTTTTCTTGTTTTAATACCTTTTTTTTAAGGTCCTGAATTGCCTTTTGTTTTTTTAGTTTTTTTGCTTTCTTCTCAGCAGCTTTCTTTTTCTTTAATCTAATATCCGCTTCCTTTTGGCGCCTTGCTTTTGTCTCAGCAGCTCGCTGTGCTTTAATAATTTTTTTCTGTTGTTTAGTTTTTTGCTTAGGTATAGCTTCATTTTTTTTTATTTTTTTTTGTACAGGAACGCTATCCCATAACTCTACCTCTGCATAGTATGGTATTTTTGTTTGCCAACCCACAGAGAAAACCATAACCAAAAAGAGCGCTAAATGAATTGCAAATGAGAATAAATTAGCCTGCAATTCAACATTATTTTCAAACTTAAAAAATTTCATTAAATTATTCAGGTTTAAGTAGTAAGCCCACTTTGTTAAATTCATTTTGCTTCAATAAATCCATAAGCGAGATTACTGTTCCATATTTAACTTTCTCATCAGCAGCGATAACAATAGATTGGTCCGAATTTTTTTCAATTTTTTTCTTCAAAAAAACTAGCAAAGAATCTTTTTTATATAATTTACCGTTTACTTCAATTTTTGAATTTTTTTTAACTGAGATAACGATTGGATCAATTTTTTGTTTTAATGATTGTCCAACTTTTGGAAGTTCAACAACCCCTGGATTTGTCATGGGTGCCGTTACCATAAAAATCACAAGCAACACTAACATTACATCAATATATGGCACCACATTAATCTGATTCATCATCCTTCTTTTTCTCATGAACCTATCCCTTACGATCCATGATGTTGATGAACTCTTCCATGAAGCTTTCATACCTTATCGAAACTCTATCCACTTTGGATGCAAACTTGTTATATGCGATGACTGCAGGTATTGCAGCAAATAATCCAATTGCGGTTGCGATCAACGCCTCTGCAATCCCAGGTGCTACTTGCGCTAATGAAGCTTGAGCGACATTAGCTAGCCCAATAAAAGCATTCATTATTCCCCATACTGTTCCAAATAAACCAATGTAGGGGCTTACTGATCCAACTGATGCCAAGAAGGGTAAATGCCTATCCAGTATATCAACCTCTCTGTTATATGACGCACTCATTGCCCTTCTTACACTTTCGACACTTTTTTTATCAAGTGCGCCTGTGTTTTTATTTGACATATACTCTTTATAACCTGCTTTAAATATTACAGGCAGACCAAGCATGTCTCTTGGTGGTCTTGTATTAACTGATTCATATAAATTACTTAAACTACCGCCTGACCAGAAAATTTTCTCAAAATCATCGGTATTTTGCTCTGCCATTTTTAAAGTCTTAATCTTAAGGTATATAATTTTCCAAGATGCCATAGATGCGATTACTAAAATAAGCATAACAGCCTGCACCGGGAGACTTGCATCCCAGATTAATGAAAAAAAGGATAAGTCACTACCAATAGTCATAATATCTCCATTTGTTGTTTTATTAGTTTTGGGATTCTTTGTGGTTTGAAAGTATCGGTATGGATACATGCAATACTTACTTTAGCTGAGGTATATAACTCTGAATTCTTCATTATATTTTGAGTTAAATTCACTTTGGATGCCCCAATATTATCTACTGTCGTCACAACATCAAGCTCATCATTAAAACGCGCAGCTTTTTTGTAATTTATATCAACTTTAGCCACCACAAACATTATTTTATCTTTTTTCTTTAAGGTGGACTGATTTAAATTAAGACTCCTGAGCCATTCCGTCCTGGCTCGCTCCATAAACTTTAGATAATTTGAATGATAGACAACCCCACCACTATCTGTATCTTCAAAATATATTCTTACAGGCCATTTGAATGAAAAAAGCGCTACCATAAGCTTTCATTATTTTCGTTTTTAGGCATTGATATCTCAAAATGTTTATACGTTTGCGGGGTCGCCACCCTACCTCTTGGCGTTCTCATCAAAAAACCTTGCTGAATAAGATAAGGCTCTATCACATCCTCGATAGTCTCCTTTTCTTCCCCAATGGCAGCAGCTAAATTATCCAACCCTACAGGTCCGCCAGCAAACTTTTCAATAATTGCCTTTAAAAAAGTGCGGTCCATTAAATCTAAGCCAATTAAATCAACATCCAACATTTTTAATGCATGATTTGCAATTGTCGCATCAATTTTACCTTCTGCTTTTATTTCAGCATAATCCCTAACTCTTCTGAGCAGTCTATTTGCAATTCTTGGAGTCCCTCTCGAACGTTTTGCTAACTCCGAAGAACCATTTTTATCAATTATTGTTTCAAGAAGGCCTGCGCTTCTCAAAACAATTTTTGCTAGTTCGTCTTGTGAATAAAACTCAAGACGGGAAACAATTCCAAACCTGTCACGCAGGGGATTGGTTAACATTCCAGCTCTTGTTGTAGCACCAATTAATGTAAATGGGGGTAATTCCAACTTCACAGACCTTGCTGAAGGACCTTCACCAATCATGATATCTAATCGATAGTCTTCCATCGCGGGATAAAGAATCTCCTCTATGACAGGTGAAATACGATGTATCTCATCAATAAATAAAACATCATTAGCCTCTAAATTGGATAATAAGGCAGCTAAATCTCCAGTTTTTTCAAGCACAGGGCCGGATGTTTGTTTTAGATTGACACCCATTTCGTTAGCAATAATATGAGCTAGCGTAGTTTTACCTAAACCAGGAGGGCCAAACAAAAGAAGGTGATCCAGTGGCTCTTTTCTCTTTTTTGCAGCACCAATAAAAATATCTAATTGCTCTCTTATTTTTTCCTGACCAACATAATCTACTAATTCTTTAGGCCTAAGCGCTCTCTCAAAATTTTCCTCTTCACCACTTACAGTTTCACTATTTTTAAATTGATCAGGTTCAATCATTTTTTACCTATTGAATAAATTAATTTGATAATAATTTTAAAGCTTTTTTGATACCGTCATTTACTGAGATATTCTCTTCCAAATCTTTTGTAACAATTAATATGTCCTTTTGATTATATCCTAGCGCTAATAAAGCATTTTGAATGTCACTTAACTCTGCTGAACCTTGATTTCTCGTGGACGTAATCTCAGTATCTGAAAATTTATCTTTTAGTTCTAAAATTAAGCGTTCCGCTGTTTTCTTCCCAACACCGGGTATCTTTGTTAATGAATTGACATCTTGGGTTTGAATTGAATGTGTGAGCTCGTGAACTGTCATTCCACCTAAGATTGATAACGATGCCTTCGCGCCAATACCATTAACTTTAAGTAATTTTCTAAAAATGATTCTTTCTTGATCCGTTGCAAAACCAAATAGTAATTGAGCATCCTCTCTAACAAGAAAATGCGTTAAAAGTATTACTTCACTTCCGACTTCTGGCAGGTCATAGAAAGTTGTCATTGGAACCTCAATTTCATATCCAACACCATTACAGTCAATCAAAATATGTGGAGGTACCTTTTCTAAGATTTTACCGTGAATACGCCCTATCATATTATTCTGCCTGATTTCATTCGGTTACCTACTCCAAGCCTTCCTAGTGAGTCACTTATATTAGCATGACATATAGCACAAGCTAATGCATCTCCAGAATCTGGTCCAGGTAAAGAGGGTAATTGAAGTAATCTTTGAACCATTGTTTGGACTTGAAGTTTATCTGCATGACCGTTTCCGACGACAGACTTCTTAATTTGAAGGGCTGTATACTCATAAACATTAATTTCTTTAGATACGACTGCTGCTATTGCAGCACCTCTTGCCTGACCAAGCAGTAAAGTAGATTGAGGATTTGTATTTACGAAAACTTTTTCAATTGCAACAATAGTCGGCTTAAACTGAACAATCACTTCACTAATACCTGAAACTATAATTTTAATTCTTGCCGCTAAATCGAGATCTTCTTTGGTTGTTTTTATAGTCCCACTTGATTCATATTTATACTTTTTATTTTCCTGATGTATTACTCCATAGCCGGTTACTCTTAGCCCTGGATCAATACCTAAGATCGTACTCAACGAATTAATTAATCTTCAAAATTTGCATTGGTATAAACTTCTTGGACATCATCCAAATCCTCTAAGATATCTAGTATTTTTTGCATCTTAATTGCATCATCGCCTTTTAAACTTATTTCATTTTCTGCCTTCATTGTCAACTCTGACAATTCTTTTTTAAAGCCTAATTTTTCAAGTCCTTCGTTTATTTTAGTAAAGTCATTCGGTAAGGTTATAATTTCTACACTTTTATCATCATTAATAATTACATCATCAGCGCCCAAATTAATTGCCTCATCCATCAAAGCCTCACTATCATCTGTCGGTGCAAAAAAGATACTGCCACAATGCTTAAATAGGAAAGAAACAGATCCATCGGTCCCTAAATTTCCCCCATTTTTTGATAAAGCATGTCTCACATCAGCTACCGCACGAACTTTATTGTCTGTTAGGCAATCAATAATAATTGCGACTCCGTTAATCCCATAACCTTCATATCGTATCTCTTCATAATTAACGCCCTCTAATTCTCCAGTTCCTCTTTTTATTGCTCTTGTAATATTCTCAGCCGGCATGCTTTGTTCTTTGGCTGCCGTCACTGCAGATCTTAATCTAGGGTTAAAATTTACATCCCCTCCACTCAGCCTTGCGGCAACAGTAATTTCTTTTACTAATTTAGTAAAAATTTTTCCTCTTTTAGCATCCTGTCTTCCTTTGCGATGCTGTATATTTGCCCACTTTGAATGTCCCGCCATGCTAACGCCACCTAAAAGTTTTATTCAAAATTACTCTCCTATTATCTTTACTAAAGCTCTTTTTTTCCTTCTGCCATCAAATTCGCCGTAGAAGATTTGTTCCCAGGGCCCAAAATCTAGCTTGCCTTCAGTAACAGCAACAACAACCTCTCTCCCCATTACCTGCCTTTTAATATGAGCATCAGCATTGTCTTCACCCGTATCATTATGCCTATAATGGCCCAACGGCTCATGTGGTGCTAGCTCTTCAAGCCATTTTTTATAGTCATGATGCAAACCTGATTCATCATCGTTAATAAAAACACTGGCTGTAATATGCATCGCGTTGACCAACACAAGCCCCTCTTGAATGCCACTTTCAGCCAAACATAAATTTACCTCAGGTGTAATGTTTGTAAAGTGCATTCTTTCAGGTGCGTTAAACCATAACTCTTTTTTATAGCTTTTCATATCAACCGTCCTTTTAACATAATAAGTATTATTCTAACCCTTCCAATATTTTATGATATGTTTCATGCCAGATTTCAGAAGAATCAGTTTGTTTGTAATCCTTAAAGCAAGGGGTGCCCAATGTGTAGTGAATTATTTTTGCATTTTCATTTTTTGGATACTCAATCGCAAGCCAATTCCATTCAGGATTTAATTCACCAATATCCTCCTCTTCCAACCAAGAAAACCTATGCAAATATTTTCCTGATTGAGTGGCTACAAGGCTTGGCGTTAAATTTTTATTTTTTGGATGACTACAATTCCACAAGATTAAACTTGACCAATTCTTTTTTGGGTAATTTTCATTTTTATTTCCGAGATATTTTTTTTTCGCTTTAGTTTTATAATCATGTTTAACCACCTGAACAGCCTTACTTTCATCCCTTAAATCCCAGAGCTCTTTAATATCCGCCTGACAAATCATATCTCCGTCTGCAAAAATTGCCCATCCTTTAAAGTTATTTAAATAGGGCGTTAAAAATCTTGAATAAACAAAATCATTACTCATGTCTTGGTGCTTCTCCTCATAGCCCTTCAAAGTAGTTATAGATAATGGTGTAAAGGAAACAGGTAAAGAAGATTTCTCTATGACGCTTTGAACAAAGGTATGGTATGCAACTGATTCTCTCTGATCAAAGCCAACAACAATTTTAATTGTCTCGTTCATACTTTAATCTCCTGTGACAATAAATCTAACAAATTTTTAATGGGTGTTTTCCAGTCCTTAAGATTATCCGATCTAAGTATCTTGATACTTGGATACCATAAACTTGAATTTTCGTTTGTTCCCCAATACCAGACCCTCACTTTAGTTTCGGGAATAATTAAGTATGTTTTTTTATTTAAAGCACCTGCTATATGCGCCGTAACATTGCTTGTGGTGACTACAAAATCACATGCATTTATCAACGCAGCCAACCTACCTAAGTCGTTAAAGTTATCTATATCAGTCATTTCAATCAATTCAAACCCAAAATTATCTTTAAGATCCTTTTTTTCTTTTTTTGTATCCCCGTATTGAAGATCAACAAAATCAATACCTGGTAAACTAAAGATAGATTTAAAGTCCTCTAGACGCATACTTTTACTTTCCCCAATCTTTGGGTTTTTGCTCATCCACGAGATACCGCAAATATGTTTATTTGCGGAATTAATTCTATTTCTTAATGTTTTTGAATATTCTTTGTCAGCCTCCAATAATGGAATCTTTTGATTTAAAAAATCTTGTTTTAAGTTTCGAAAGAATTGGCCAAGGCTAGCAAATGGTAAATGAAAATCATACAAACCCTCATCCCCCACACTATCTAAAAAAACTACATTTTTAAAATCTTTAAAAGATGCTTTGTATAAATCTAATAATCTTGAATCAAGCATGACAATAAATTCATTATCAGTTTTTAATGCTTCAGGCAGCATAGTGCTGTAAAGAAGATGATCCCCTATTCCCTGCTCCCCCCATATCAGAATTTTTTTATTTTTAACTTCAAAGCTCTCTAGTTTAGGTTTTTTTGTAGCTAATGGAGGTGATTCTAAATCTTGAACTTTCCATCGCGATTCATGCAATTGCCACCCACTTCTGTAGTTATGAGATGCAAGCTCTAAGTATGCAAGATTCAAATGAGCTCTATAATTTTCGGGGTCAAGCTCAATTGCTGCATTAAAATCTTCAATCGCCTTCTCATGATTACCTTGATTTGAAAATGTAACAGCTCTATTAAAAATAGCATCCCAAAAATTCTCATCTAAATCAATTGCAACATTATATTCATGAATTGCTTCATCAAAATTCTTGGTTAAATTAAATAAAAAACCTAAATTTAAGTGAGCCGCCTTATTTTCTGGATTAATTTTTATTGCTTGTTTATAACAATTAATAGCGCCATCCATATTATTAATTGAAGTCATTGCTCTACCTTTATTATAAAAAATATTAGAATTCTCGGAACCTAAACTTAATGCCCTATCAAAATATTTAATAGACTTTTGAAAGTCACCATTATCAAGATAATAATTTCCTAGATTGTTAAGTACATTTGGTTGATTCGGATTAATGAGTACAGACCTGTCAAGGAGCTCAGTTGCATATTCAACATTCCCCATTTGTAATTCAATTGTGCCAAAGTTTGCAAGCATTTGGTCATTTGCAGGAATAACTTTAATCAACTTTTGGTATATGTTCCTGGCTTCATTAAATTGCCCTTTTTGACAAAAAATAAGGGCGTCTTGCAAAGACTTGGTAATTTTATGTTTATTTTTAGAAACCATATTTAAATTTTATATGAAAAGACATGAGAAAATTAAATAAAATTTACTTAACCTAATTACTATTTGAGAGGCAAAAAACCTTAATAATAAACCTAGCCAAATAGAATATTGTCGACGTGAGGGTTATTAGTTTTTATTAAAAATTAGCTCTATTCCATTTCCGGCCGGATCTTTAAAAAATAACTGTTCAATATTAATTTCAGGAATAATTCGTTCTTTAAAAATAATATTATTTTTTTGAAGAACGTCCATAAATTTTTTCTTATTAATTGCAGAAAACGAAACATGATCTAAAGTTGAATTCACATCAACCAAGTTTTTTATATTGTCTTTAGAAGAACTCAAATGCAGAACATCCTTTTCCCCAGCATAAAGCCAATAACCCTTACTCTTAAAAGGCGGCCTATGGCCTAACTTTAGGCCAACTATGTTGATGTAGAAATTTTTAAGGATCTCAATCATTTTTTCATCTGAGCGCAGATTATAATGATCGATACCGTTAATCATTTTTTTGAATAGCTGTTAACCTTGTTTTAATATGTAACTCTCTTAACTGCTTGTCATCTACATTATTTGGTGCATTTGTTAATAGGCACTGAGCTTTTTGGGTTTTCGGGAAAGCAATGACATCCCTTATTGATTCAGCCCCTGCTAAGAGCGTAACAATTCTATCTAAGCCAAATGCTATACCACCATGAGGAGGAGCGCCATATTGGAGAGCATCTAATAAGAAACCAAATTTCTCTTCTGCTTCATCTTTGGAAATGTTTAAAGCTTTAAATACTTTAGATTGAACTTCACTTTTATGAATACGTATAGAGCCTCCACCGACTTCAGACCCATTGATAACCATGTCATATGCTTTTGACAAACATTTACCAGGATCTGATTCAAGCAGATCCTCATGCCCATCTTTGGGTGCGGTGAAAGGATGATGTAATGCGTTCCATCTTTTATTATCTTCATCAAAATCAAACATGGGAAAATCAACAATCCATAATGGTGCCCAAATTAAATCATTTACCAGACCTTTATCATGTCCAATTTTTTCCCTTAACGCACCCAATGCCTCATTAACAACTTTCGCTTTATCTGCCCCAAAGAAAATTAAATCTCCATTAGATGCATTCGTTTTTTCCATAATTGCTTTCAATGCATCCGCATCAATATTTTTTACAATTGGGCTTTGCAGGCCTTTTTCATCAAGTTGAGTAACATCATTCACCTTAATATAGGCCAAACCTCTGGCACCATAAATCTTTACAAATTCCGTGTATGCATCAATCTCGGATCTTGATAATTCTGATCCGCCAGGTATTTTAAGGGCGGCCACTCTTCCACCGGCCATATTTGCCGCTGAAGAAAATACTTTAAATTCGACCTTCTTGAGTTCTTCTGTTAGATCAACGAGCTCAAGCGTAACTCTTAAATCAGGTTTATCTGAACCATACTTATCCATTGCTTCGGCATAGGTTAGTTGGGGGAAGGTGCTTGGAAGCTTTATATCCATAGTATCCAAAAACATTTGGCGAATCATGCCTTCATTTATTTCCATAATTTCATTTTCATTCGAAAATGAAAGCTCAATATCTAACTGCGTGAATTCCGGCTGTCTATCCGCCCTCAAATCCTCATCGCGGAAGCATTTAGCAATTTGAAAATATCTATCAAAACCAGAAATCATTAACATTTGTTTGAATAGCTGTGGGGACTGAGGCAGTGCAAAAAACTCACCCTGGTGGACTCTTGATGGCACTAAATAATCTCTAGCACCCTCTGGTGTACTTCGAGTTAATATAGGTGTTTCAATCTCCATGAAGTCATTTTTATCAAGATAATTCCTAAAATTTTTAGAAACATCGTATCTCAATCGAAGATTTTTTTGCATGGTATCTCG
>Ga0233428_1001478_pt1 | contig 24857 bp, 17 predicted proteins | sample SI_118_April2016_4_FD_179890 | JGI IMG/M metagenome (GOLD analysis project Ga0233428, IMG submission 179890) | Seawater microbial communities from Saanich Inlet, British Columbia, Canada - SI_118_April2016_120_MG | ecosystem: Environmental > Aquatic > Marine > Inlet | place: Canada: British... | reverse complement strand
GGTAGTATTTCTTGAGGTCAGCTTTGAAGAGATCGAAAGACGTATTCACAATTTCAAGACAAGGGGAATAGCAAAATCAAAGGATCAAACTTTCAGAGATCTCTATGATGAACGCCAATCCCTTTATAAAAAATACGCTGAAATAACCATTGATTGTAACCGGTTAGACCAGGAAGAGATCGCCATACGTATTGCAGAATCTATTTAAGATTGGAATTTCTAATTGTTTGGAGTGCAGTGACCGTGTCACTGATTCATTACGAATCATCATGGATGATGTACTCTATATTTATAAGGAGGTTATGTGATTAAAAAATCTGGTTTACCTTCTTTTCTCTGGATCACCATAGCTTGCTTCAGTATCTTATTTCTGACACCTTCACAACTTGTTGCAAAGGAGGTCATTGTCGCAATAGGCGACAGCATTACTCAAGCCGATACACACTGGGCTGTAAATGGGCACAGGAACACGATACAAGGTGGTTGGGTCACCAGGCTTGGAAATCTTCTGGAGAAGAATTTCCCTGGTGAATACAAAGTTATCAATAAGGGAATTAACGGTGATACGGCTCCGGGAGTGTTACAAAGATTAGTCAGAGATGTGATTCTTCTACAACCGGACATAGTTATTATTGCAATAGGAACAAATGATATATTTGCAAGATTGAGTGCAGATCCGAGCTCATCTCCTGACGCATACCGGACTACTATTTCCAGGATCTTCAACAAACTGCAACTGAACCTCCCCGACACACCGGTTTTTGCCATGGGCATGACAACATCACTAAGAAAATATGCCCATGTAAGATTCGGAAACTTCCTTCCGCAACAGGATGCTGTGCAAGCCGTTTTTAACGATTACAACAATATTCTCAGGAAATTGGCAAAGGACTACAAGTACTTCTATGTTGATCTCCCATCCCAGTGGCCGGAAGATATAGAGGAGAGTTGGGAATTCTGCGCTGATGGAATTCACCCAAATGATGCAGGTTATGATCTGGTAGCTGCAATTCTACATGATACTCTAAGATCGACAGTCCTGCGTCCGAAACAAAAAAACGATACAAGAAGTTCAGTCATGCCATGATGATAATTGGAGAGTAATAATTTCAGCTTTGCAATTTATCATTCTCCCTTTGCTTTTTACGAGGATCGTAGGGCCCGAAAAAACGTATAAACTCCATAAGCAATTCCCTGTCAAAGCAATTAGACATCTTCTCCTTCATTTCCTCAAGAGCAGCAAATGGTCTTTGTGCTCTTGCATACGGTCTGTTTGTGGTCAACGCATCATATACATCAATGATTCTGGCAATTTTACCACAACGATGAATTTCATCTTTTTGGAGTCCATAAGGATATCCAGTACCATCATCGTTCTCATGATGTTGTAACGTTATTGTATATTCATCTGTAAAACCATTTCCTGTCTCTTTTAATATTTCGACACCCATTTCCGGATGCTTTTTTACCTCTTCAAATTCTTCTTTTGTCAATCCACCCTTTTTATTCAGGATATCAGTATTGATCCTGGTTTTACCGACATCATGCAAGAGTATGCCTGTACAAAAATGCTTTAAATCTTCATCTCCAAAACCAATTTCCTTTGCAAACAGGGTCCCTACAGCTGCTACATTCACTGAATGAGTATAGGTATAATATTCATGAGTTGCTATCTTAAGAAGGCCTCGTGAAGCTCTACCCTCTTTAAGAATATAATCAACCATATTGTAAGCAAACGCCTTCGTCCTTACGACGTTTCCGACTCTCGGATCATCCATCAGGTCTTTAAGCAGGTTTGTGGCCGTGCTATATACGATCTTTGACTTTTCATCTGAAGAAATTCTTGTATCAGATACTATATTCCGGAAATTAGATTCCAGGTACTCATAATATTTCTGCTGATCATCCCTTTTAATAAAAAGCCTGCTGATATTTTTTTCCAGCAGCATTTCTCTTTTACTATTCTCAAAGACTACGTCTCCTCTGGAATACAATACATAGCGATTAGCCAGGGCTGCGTTCACAAGTAAGTAAAGATCACAACCAATCTTCGTGTCAGCTCTTAAACTGCTAGGGTTAATGGGTAAATACTCACACATTATGTTGCATCCTTTTAACATTTCGAGTTAAATTCATTTAAGACTGTTCCTATTGAACCAGTCTGTATACCTGCTATCGGTTTCTTGAATGTGGTTTACTAACCACTGCTTTAAGAATTCTTGCGCCTCATTTACCACCTGAGAATCACCACTAACAACTCTATTTTGAAAATCTATCACTTTATCTGTAAAACCAATGTGTTCATTTCTATGAAACAGATACTCTGGGTAATCAGAACCTACCATGTATGTCTCTTCAGTTAGAAAATGATAGCCAGCATAATTAATCATTTCGTCCAGTGTCGCCAATACCACTCTTATCTTCTTGAATTTGTTTGTAACTGCAGCCTTATTGATAATATCAATAAGCTTTTTGTGCTCCTCATCTATTCTTTGAACACCTACACTAAATTTGACATCCCATTCAATCATTTTTCAGCAAACACCTATCCTGAATATTTTAAATAATATTCAATAACTATTATTAATTACCTGACGTAGCATCAAGTACACTATTTACATGTTTTTCTAACTCTTAAAATCAAAATTTTTGTCAAAAAATTCTTCCAAAACTATGCTCAACCTGATTACATTATTCCATTCGTATATGCTATCCTGCACTTGTCTATCATCATTTTTAAGATTTAATATCACCGAGAGAAAGGACCTTAACTCACTTCCTTAATCACTTTCTGCAACACTTCATCAAGTTCATCTATTTCGTATGGTTTGACAAGAACACCGCTAAAACCATATTTATTGAATTCAGCCATTATCGGATCATCTGCGTAACCACTTGCTACTATAGCCCTTACCTCTGGATCAATTTCAAGCAGCCTCTCAATGGTCTCCTTACCTCCCATACCTCCGGGTATTGTTAAATCCATTATGACTGCATCAAAAGGCTTGTCTGATTCCATGGCTCTTTTATATAATCCTATCGCCTCGGCTCCGTCTTCGGCTGTTTCGACCTCATACTTTAAGTTTATAATGTGCTGGGTAATAAAAAGCCTGATCAAGGCTTCATCATCCATGAGCAAAACCTTTCCTTTGCTTACGTTCGGTTTCTCTTCATTCTTTTTATCAACAAGCGCAGTAATGGCTCTTTTTTCTTCGCTCTTAGCAGATATTCCCCTGATCTCTTTACTGGAAGCCGGTAAATATATCCGGAAGGTTGTACCAACTCCTACTTCTGATTCTACAGTAATGTATCCTTCGTGCTTCTTGATGATGGAATAGGCAGTTGCAAGGCCAAGACCACTACCCATCTCCTTGGTGGTAAAGTAGGGATCAAATATATTCTGTAGATGTTCTTGAGATATACCGGTTCCCTGATCTACAACTGATATCTTTACACACATTCCTTGTTGCAGTGGTATTTGATCTTTTTCTACAACATTAATGTTTTCAGCCCATACTTTTATGTTTCCTCCCTCAGGCATTGCCTGTCCGGCATTGATAATAAGATTGCTGATAACCTGACTCAACTGCCCTTTATCGGCTTCTACTGACCAAAGGTCGTCTGGTATACCAAGCTCACACCTGACATTTGAACCACTCAAGGCAAGGTTGGCTGAATATTTTATTAGCTTCGAGATGGAAATAGTATTTTTTACAGGTTCTCCACCTTTCGAAAATGTAAGCAGTTGTTGAGTCAAACTCTTTGATTGGAGTACTACGTTCTTAGCCTCTTCTAATTTTCTATAAATTTCATCCTCCGGATTTGCATACGTCTTTGCCAGAGCAACACAACTCACAATTGACTGTAAATTATTGTTAAAATCATGAGCAATTCCACCTGCAAGGACACCAAGAGATTCAAGTTTTTGGATTTTTATAATCTCTTCTTCCATCTTTTTACGTTCGGTGATATCCCTGAATGCAGTAACTCTTAACCTTTCACCATTAATCAACATCATCTGTCCGTGCACTTCAACGAACTTTATGGAATTGTCGTTACACAATAACCGAAGTTCATAGGGTTCTTCACTCCCGATAGTTATACTGTTACGTGCTAGTACCCTATCCTCAGGGTGCACTAGCGTCAAACCATCAGTTCCAATCAGCTCATCAGGCTCGTATCCAACTATGTCTGCAAACTGCTCATTACAGTCGAGAAACACACCATTTTTGCTGAAGACTATACCCTCAAAGGTCGCCCTGGATAAAGAGAGGAGCCTTCCTTCACTGGCATGAAGCGCTTCCTCGGCCATCTTTCGTTCAGAAACCTCCTGAACTAAAGTTTTGTTGATTTGTGAAAGCTCTACTGTACGTTTTGACACTCTTTCTTCCAAAGTTTGGTTGAGTTCTGTTAGTTCTTTTTCTATACTCTTACGCTCAACAACTCGTCCCAGTTGTGTACCCACATCAGCCATGATATCTAGAAACTGTTGATTGAGTTCTGCCACCTCAGTAGAGAAAAATTCCAGTACTGCGACCACTTTAGTACCAACCATAACAGGAAATGCGAAAGCAGACTTGATATCCATATCATTTGCGATTTCTAACCTGTGAAAGTTGTTATCCCTGGTCACATCTACAATCCAATGAGGTTTACCTCTTGCAAGTACCCGGCCTGGGAGACCAATTCCTTTTGCAAATTTGGTCATCTCAGTAACATTGCGAAAACCAGCAAAACGGCTGCTGTCTTTAAGATGCCAAACCGTTGTGGGCTCCAACAGATTGGAATCATCCTTCGATATTATATAAGCATGTCCAATTGGCCAACCAGTGTAGTCGCATATTTCATTTAATATTGGTTGAAATGCATCTTTAATTTCCGTTGCCCCATTCGCTGCCACTGCTGCTATTTGAAGGATTTTCAAGAATGAATTCTTTACACGAATCTCATTCTCGGCCAGCTTAACATCAGTAACGTCCTGGACAAGGGAGGCGACTCCCAACACCTCTCCACTTTCCGAAACCAGTGGAGTGTTATACCATTCACAAAATATAGTATTGCCGTCCTTGGTAATGTTCTCATTAGTACTTCGCATTCCTCCTTTTTGGACCAGAAGATTCTGCCACACCTCGTTCACATGCTCTTTTGCGTTTTCGTGGATGATAAATTCAGCATGGCGTCCGAGAGCTTCATCATCTCTATAGCCAAATATCTTTTCAGCAGCCGGATTCCACTCTTTAACCTCGAAGTTGGTGTTCCACTCTATAACGGCAAGTGGGGTTCGCTGTGTATGGAGTAGACTCTTCTGACGTGATCTAACCAGCTCCACCTCCACAATTTTTCTCTCGGTGATTTCATCCCTAAGCTTTTCATTTGTCTCAGTTATCTCTGCTGTACGCTCATTTACAAGTCCTTGAAGTTGGTCATGATGTCTTTGCAGTTTTTTTTCCATTTTTTGGTGCTCGGTGATATCACGTGCTGTTGACAAGGCTCCAGTCACATTGCCGTTTTCGTCTTTAAGCACTCGGCACCACCAGGCTAGTAAACGTTTTTCATCATCTTTTCGTCTTTGCCAGCTTTCAATGTAGAACATTGTTTCATCACCGTCGAAAAGAGGTTGCACCATTTTGTAAGTGTCTTGTTCTCCCTCAAAATAGAACGCGGCTTCCTTGCCCAACACATCCTTTCCGAAGAACTCAAAGCCAGCCTGGTTCGACCAGGTGTAAACTTTATTAGAGTTCACCTCAACGATGATATCCGGAACAGCAGATAGGATGGCTTCGTAACGTGATGACAATTCTCGTAATATTTTATCTGCCTTTTTGCGCTCGGCAATCTCCTTTCTCATAATTTCTTCTCGTTTAAATCAGCTGATCACTTCCTAACATCAAATAATAAAATTTATTACAAGAACGTCCTGTAAAGGTATTCCCTTTCCTGTTATTCTATTTAACAGACTTGACAATTGTGTCCAGTTTGTCTCTTAACTTTGCAAGTTCTTTAGATTTGAACGACTCCCTGGTCCTCCTGAGGACTTCCACTGACTCCATCAAACCACTTTTCAAACTTGTTAAACTGGGACATTCGAGCAGATTACACGCATGTTGTTCACCACTCTCCTTATCAATTCCTTCAATCAAGTGCTGCAGGTCCAACAGGGAACCGGCAATATTTCTAAACGTAAGCTTGAAGAATGCATTTACGGGCAATGATTCTGCCGATTCTGAGGCGTTACCTATTAATTGTTTAATATGCATCAGGTCTTTCTGCCACTCCTGCAAGCGCTGACTTGAGTTTTCAACAGAACAGTAAGCTTTGTATTGTTTAATTGAATTCCTTACATGCGTCAGCAACTTGTCCGGGTCAAACGGCTTAGTCATATAAGCTACAACTGGCAGATGTATCGACTGCGTAGCTGTTTCAACAGAAGCGTTACCCGTCACCAATATAATCGGCATCCCTTGTGCAATTTTCGGTATTATTTTAACGAGTTCCAGATTGGAATTTCCAGGCATATGAATATCAGCAATCAAAAGATCGTATCTGGATGTTTTCATCATCCTTATAGCTGTTTCAGCATCAGGAGAACTATCACATTTATAACCTTCTCTGCTCATCAGCTCTGTTGTTGAGCGCAAGAAAGTTTCATTGTCATCTGCGACAAGAATTCGTTCTGTTATTGACATGTTATTCAGCCCTAATAACTGTTGTAATTTTCCTGGTATCTTCAATACCCTATTTCTTCATAATTCAACAACTTCCGCGCTACCGCAAGAACTCCTGACATAGAAATCTCTAATTAGCTTCCGCTATCACCTTCTGCAAGGCCTCATCAAGTTCATGAATTTCATGCGGTTTGGCAAGTACACCTCTAAAACCATATTCCTTGTAGTTGGCCATTATCGTATCATTTGCATAGCCACTCATCACAATGGCTGTAACCTCCGGATCAATCTCAAGCAGCCTCTCAATGACCTCTTTACCACCCATGCCACCTGATATAGTCAAATCTATTATGACCGAATCAAAAGGTTTGTCTGATCCCAAAGCGCTTTTATATAACCCTATCGCTTCTGAACCCTCTTCGACAGTTTCAACCTCATAGTTTAAGTGCTTTAGATGTTTGTCCAAAGCAACTCGTATTACATATTCATCATCCATTAATAAAACTTTCCCTTTGCTTACGTTCGGTTTCTCTTTATTCTTTTTGTCAACCAGCGCCGTACTGGCTCTTTTTACTTCGCTCGGAACAGATATTTTCCGGATCTCTTTATTAGAAGCTGGTAAATATATCCGGAAGATTGTGCCGACCCCTATTTCTGATTCTACCGAAATATGCCCATCGTGCTTCTTGATGATAGAAAATGTTGTCGCAAGACCCAGACCATTACCCTTTGGTTTGGTAGTGAAGTAAGGATCAAAAATCTTTTGCAGATATTCTTGCGAAACTCCAATTCCGTGATCTTCAACCCTTACCTCTACATACCTTCCTTTCTGCAACGGCAGTAAATCTCTGTCTGCAAGATTTATATTTTCAACATAAATCTTGATAACACCACCCTCCGGCATTGCCTGGACTGCATTTATAACAAGATTACTGAAGACCTGATTCAACTGCCCTTTATCGGCTTCTATCAGCAAAATATTTTCCGGTATGTCAAACTCACATTTGACATTTGAACCACTTAAGGCAAGTTTAGTTGAATTCGTTATTATGTCGGGTAGGAAGACAGCCTTCTTAACAGGCGCTCCACCTTTAGAAAAAGTGAGCAGTTGCCGTGATAAACCCTTTGTTTGTAAAACAGTTTTCCTAGCTCCTGCTAAATATTCGTGAATTCTACTATTTGAATCTGCATGCAATTCCGCCAGAGTAATACAACCCAAAATTGCCTGTAAGCTATTGTTGAAATCATGAGCGATACCACCTGCAAGAATACCAAGAGATTCGAGTCTCTGGACTTTTGTAAGTTCTTCTTCCATCTTCTTGCGTTCGGTAATTTCATATGTAAGTTTTGACGTCATGTTATTAAAGCTGTTGGCTAATGCACCAATCTCGTCCTTACTTGTTATATCTACTCTATGTTTAAGGTTACCATCTGCAATTTTCTCTGTAGCGTATTTCAGTCTATTTATTGGCCTGGCTATTGAAAGAGAAAAAGTAATTCCTATTGCAATAGCTACAGCACTACATACGCCTCCCATTACCAGCACAAGTTTACGCAGGTTCCACAATGAGGCAAACGCCTCTGCCTTATCCACCTCTGCCAGAAGTGTCCAACCATACTCAAGTATATCTACAGAGGCTCCAACAATTGATACACCCCTGTAATCAGGATAGATGCCTACCATCCCTTTATCACCTCTCATAATTCTTCGTACCGGTTCGGTATCCACTACCTGATGGATAACTGCATCTGCGATAAATCTCGACTCAGTCATCATCACTTTGTCTCTGTTGACAAGATAAACCTCCCCGGTTTTCCCCATTCCTATTCGGTTTGCCGTGATCTCATTCAGGGATGCGAGGGAATAGGCATTTACAATAACACCAATTGTCTCACCTTTACCACCTTGCTTTGATGTAATAGGTGCTGATATAAATATGCAATTCTCGTTAAGATATGGAGAACAGTAAGTCTGCCCGACATATGTTTCTCCGAACTTGTTATTAATACTTTTTACAAATAACTCATGCGTGGAAACATCATTTCCAATTACTCTTTGATTGGTGGAAGAGACAACTATTCCCTCCAGCCCTATAACTGCAATTTCCTTAATTTGAGGATCGATGAGCTTCTTGTTTGTCTTGAGGTGTCTGTCCAGGTTGTAAACTGCATTGCGTTGAGTTCCTCTTTGAGCAATTGTTTCAAGACTGTCTCTTATAAAGCCATCAGAGCTGAAGTCTATTGTGCGGCCTCTTTTCGCCTCCATAAAAGACAATGCATGAATCTTCTTTGACTCTGCGATTGCAGTTAATTGCTGTAAGATCTGAGTCTTTAATGTGCTCCTGGCATTAAGGTAATATACTGTTGTGATAATGGAAATGGGTATTAATGAGATGCAGAGCGTAAATAATATTAATTTACCTTTTATTGAATGTAATACTTTCATGTTTATATCTTTTTTCTTATCACTTTCTGCAATGCTTCATCAAGTTCATGAATTTCATGCGGCTTAACAAGTACACCTCTAAAACCGTATTTTTTGTAGTTGGCTAATATCGGATCATTTGCATAACCACTCATCACAATAGCTGTAACCTCCGGATCAATCTCAAGCAGCCTCTCAATGACCTCTTTACCACCCATTCCACCGGATATAGTTAAATCTATTATGACCGCATCAAAAGGCTTGTCTGATCCCATAGCTCTTTTATAAAACCCTATCGCTTCTGGACCCTCTTCGACAGCTTCAACCTCATAGTTTAAATACTTTAGATGCTTGCCCAATGCAACTCGTATTACATATTCATCATCCATTAACAAAACTTTTCCTTTGCTTACGTTCAGTTTCTCTTCATTCTTTTTGTCAACAGGCGTGGTACTGGCTCTTTTCACTTCGCTCGGAACTGCTATTTCCTGCATCTCTTTAAGGCAAGCTGGTAAATATATCCGGAATGTTGTTCCGACTCCTATTTCTGATTCTACCGTAATATGCCCATCGTGTTTCTTGATGATAGAAAATGTGGTTGCAAGCCCCAGACCATTACCTTTTTGTTTGGTAGTGAAGTAAGGATCAAAAATCTTTTGCAGATGTTCTTGCGGAACTCCGATTCCGTGATCTTTAACAGTTACCTTTACATACTTACCTTTCTGCAGCGGCAATAAATCTCTGTCTACAATTTTTGTATTTTCAATATAAACTTTGATAACACCACCCTCCGGCATTGCCTGAACAGCATTTATAACAAGATTACTAAAAACCTGATCCAACTGCCCTTTATCGGCATCTACACACTGGAGAGTGGCTGATATATCAATCTTACATTTGACATTTGAGCCACTCAAAGCAAGTCTGACTGAATCTCTAATGAGTTCAGAGATGGAAATAGTATTCTTAACAGGCGCTCCACCTTTTGAGAAGGTAAGTAGTTGTTGAGTCAAACCGCTTGACTGGAGAACAGTTTTCCTGGCTTCTTCTAAATATTCTTTAATCCTGTTATCTGTATTTGAATGCAATTCAGCCAGGCTGATATAACCCAGAATAGCCTGTAAACTATTATTGAAATCATGAGCAATACCACCTGCAAGGATCCCCACAGATTCAAGTTTCTGTACCTTTATAAGTTCTTTTTCCATTTTCAATCTCTCGGTGATATCTTGTGCGATGCCCTCTACTGCATTAACCATATGGTTGTCATCAAAGACGGGGGTTTCCTGAACCTGTAACGTTCGAATAGTACCATCCAGATGATAGATTTCTACTTCGTAGGGAGGTTGTTTAATACCTTGTATGCTGAGTTCAGTATATTTTATTACATCTTTGTTGATTTGATTATCAGTCAGAAACTCGGAGTAGTGAGTTTGAAACTCTTCTGCAGAATAACCAAGTATGTTGGTGAGTGATGGACTGGTGTATGTGAAGACACCTTCAATATCGTGAACGTAGAAGAAGTAACTGTCCCGAAGATTCTCAATCAAACTTTGATATTTTTCCTCTGACTTCTGCAGCATATCTTCTGCCTGCATACGTTCGGTGATGTCAAAAAGCGCTCCGTCCAGGAACTGAAGATTTCCTTCTTTGCCAAAAACTCCCTGACCCCTTTCAAATATCCATTTAATACTGTCATCGGCAGCTGCTATCCTGTATTCGATAGAATAGGAGTTCCTTTTCTTCACTGCCTTGTGCACAACATCTCTGACCATCTCTCGATCGTCCGGATGGATAATACTATCAAAAGTACGTACACGATTAGCTATAAAGTCAGTTGCAGGGTACCCGGAAACAACTTCAATCATATCGCTTATATAGTTCATAGACCAGTTATGATCCATTTCACACCGGTAGACGATACCGGGAATGTTCTCTACAAGCGTCCTGAACCGTAACTCACTTTCTCGCAGAGAGGCTGTCACATTGTGGTTACGAAGGACTTCGGTGCTTAAAGAAACAAAGATTAAGCCTAGTTCCAAATCCTGTTTTGTAAATGGTGGCCATCTCTTGTTGTGAAGTGAAATAACTGCTACGATCTCTTCCTCTTCGCTTATCAGGGGGAAGACCAGGAGTGAGCAGTCTTTGTAACCTTCCCAGCCGCTTCCAATTATACTTCCTTCCTTATCTATGTTCTTGATAAGAATGGGCCTTCTTTCCCTGAGTACGCGACACAGAATACTGTCCTCAGGAAGTGGGAAAGGTTTGAATGATGGCACATGATCTGAATCAAGTGAGTAAGCAAGTTCCAGCCCACCTTCATGGCAGAGGAACAGGCTTCCTCCTTCCGCTGCCATGTTTCTAGCAAATTCTTCGAGAAGAAGCTTATTCAATTCATTCTGACTACAACAAGAAGCAACTGCCTTTGCTGACTTAACCATCATTCGCAACCTGGCTCTCACTTCAGCCAATTCTTTCAATTCCTGCTTTTGCTTTTTAAGCTCATCTCCGTCATCAATGATCATGATACGACACTCTTCATTATTTTCAAACTGACTATTATTTTCATCTTTCATGATTTCTTTTTTCACTTATTGTGTGTCAGAATCTAATAAATATTTTTTCAATTTTTTAATATTTTCTCTAAACTCATTAAAAGAAGCAGGTTTTGTTATAAAACCATTTGCGCCTTTTTCATACACTTCTGAAATAGTTTTAGTATCGTAAGTGTTTAAAAAAATGATCACTGGTATCAATCTATACTTTGTGTCATTCTTTAAATATCTTAGTACTTCCATACCATGAATTTCAGGCAGGTTTAGATCCAGTATAATTAAGTCAATCTGTAACCATTCATCAACATTGGTGTTAGTGTTTGGCTGTTTAAAATAATCCATTACTTCCAAACCATCTTTCTTAATGATGGTTTCCTTTTTAGTATCTATCACCTTGAGCTCTTCGACAAGTAACTCTATGTGGTCTGGATCGTTTTCAGCAATTAAAACCCTCTTTTTTTTCATATTAAGCTTTTCTCTTTTATCTGGTATTAAATAAGCATTCAGCAGTATTTTTTCAGTATTCTGATTTTCTCAACATATTCATCATAAGAAATAGGTTTTGTGATATAATCGTTAGCACCTTCTTCAAACGCCTGATTAATAATTTCCTGGTCAGAGCTTGTTGATAAAATAACTGTTGGAATTGAACGATATCTTGGATTACTTTTAATAATTTTGAGAATATCCATTCCACATATTTTAGGCAGATTAAGATCCAGAATAATCAGGTTTACTATAGATTGTTCTTTCCCATTCCCTTTAATTCTAGTCTTTTGAAAATAATCTAGGGCCTCCTGGCCATCTTTCAGTATGATGACTTCCCTGTCATCATCCTCTAAATTAAGCTCATCAAGTATCAACTCAGTATGGTCTGGATCATCCTCAATTATAAGTATTTTTCTTCTATTCAAACGTTTATCCTCCGCATCTCTTCGTTCCTGTATATAGTCTTCATTGAATTGTTCTTTTGTGTTTTTTCCTTGTCAGGCATAATTAAACCTTCTATTTAATACCAACCAAATAATTATTCTGTTGTCGGCCGTACAACATTTCTATTCACTTATAACTTTTCTTAATACTTTTTTCAGTTCATCGTTTTTAAATGGCTTCCGTAGAACAGCTCTTATGCCGTACTTCTTAAAATCATTCATAATATGATCACTGATACTGCCACTGGACAAAATTATTTTTGTTCCAGGGTCAATTTCAAGCAGCCTCCTTATAGTCTCCTCTCCTCCCATACCATTAGCCACTTCCAAATCTATTATTACGGCTTCAAAAGGCTTCTTTATCTCTATTGCGCTCTTGAATAACTCTAATGCTTTGTAGCCATCTACGGCAGTCTCTACTTCATACTGCATACGATTCAACATTTTTGTAAAAATGTACCTTATCTCATTTTCATCATCCATCACCAAAATCTTACCGTTATTCATAAACCTTTTTTACTCTGTATTAATTATTATTTCTGTATTTTTTAATAATATAATTTTGATTACACAATAGAATCAGGGTGGCTAAACTTTGTTTTTAGCAATGCAAGCTCATCTTCAAGATACATTTTTTCGGCTTGTAACTCATTTATCTTCCTTTCCACAGAAGATTCTACAGTACTACTCTTGGGTACTTCATTTGGTTGAACACCGACTACAAAGTGTCCTTTATCATAAGAAAACTTTGTCATAATCCATGAAAACCGGGCCTGTGATTCAATAGACAAGCCATTCTCTCCACCTGGAGGTGAAGCAACAGTCAGGCTCTTTCCTGCTATAACCCATGGAGTAAGGAGATGAAGGTCACCCATTGTACTTTCAAGTTTGACCTTAGCGCTGCCGGCTATCATGTTGACAATTTCACCCATGCCATCTTTTACATCTTCATCTACAACAGTTGCGTCGATACCAAGCATGGCACCTGCAAGATGGCATGCAGTTGCACCATAAGCAAATATTGCAATCTTACCCATGTATTTTTCACCGAAGAAATGAAGAGAAGAAATCAAATCGGTAGAGACTTTATCTTCATCCTCTACAAAAAATTCATCGGCTTTTACGTCTAACATTAACATTGAGTAAAAAACTTCTTTCGTTGATTCCTTAATTGAATTTACTATATTGGCTTCCAAATCTTTTATATCCATATCTGCATACTTCCTTAAATATATAACTTAATTTGCTGATAATCTTCATTCCAATAACAACCTTGCTCACCATGACACTTGACTACTTGCTTCTACTGTATATCAAAATGCATTCCATTCTATGCAGGTCTCTAAATTCTTGAAATTCTTCTGAGAAATAGATGCCATTTATTATGGTGAAATTTGATAGGATCAGGTTGGAAATTTCTGGAGTAATAATGGTATATTAGTCTAGGGGAGTAGAAACACGAAGCGTATGAAGACAGCTGGAAGTGTTGCTGTTTTAGTGACTTATAGAATTATCAAGATGTTTAAATACTAATGATGGGATTAAATAAAAGGAAAGTAGTGGCAATCCGGTAAGGTGCAAGTCTGGAGCTTAAAGAAGTATTAACGGGTATGAAATAATATTTTTTTTAAGACTTTGTTTTATTGTAATTCATTGTTGCTACAAACGATATAAGTGTGCAATTGCACACTTATGGACAATGCGCATAAGTGTACAATTGCACACTTATCAACTTGTTGAGTTTTCTGTAATATCATACTCTTCAATTTTCATATAAATGGTTCTTCGGCCTATTCCCAGCAGCCGTGCAGCCTTAGCCTTGTTCCAACCGGTTTCTTTCAATGCAAGGACAATTGAATGCCGATCATATGATTTCCTCTTTTCTAAGGGCCTGGTGTCAGATGTAATCTGGTTTTGAAAATCAGACGGCAGGCTGTCTACAGTGATGATAGACTTATCACAAAGAACAAAAGCACTTTCCAGGGCATGCCGGAACTCCCTGACATTACCCGGCCATTTATATTCCATAAATATCTTTTGAACATCTGCAGATATAGACTTACTATTTTTATTGAATGATTTGCTGAACTTCTCCATAAAATGGTCTACAAGGAGAGGAATATCTTCACGTCTTTCCCTCAGCGGTGGCATAGTTAGTTCCACAACTTTCAGTCTGTGAAACAGGTCTTCACGAAATTTCCCCTGACTCACCTTTTTGCGAAGGTCCTGATTTGTGGCCGCAACTATCCTGACATTTACTCTAACAGGTGTTGAATCACCAACTCGCTCAAACTCCTGATCCTGAAGCACCCTTAATAAACGTAGTTGCATAGTATTTGATATATCCCCTATCTCATCTAGAAAAATTGTTCCACCATCAGCTTTCTGAAACCTTCCGATTCTATCACTGACAGCTCCCGTAAATGCACCCTTAACATGACCAAAGAGTTCACTTTCCAGTAAATTGTCAGACAAAGCGGTACAATTTACGACAACAAAAGGGTTTTTAGTACTTCTTTTATGATAATGTAATGCTTCAGCTACCAATCCTTTTCCTGTACCACTTTCACCCGTAATCAATACTGTTGTTTGAATCTCAGCCATGGTCTCAATAAATGTATAGATATTTTGTATTTTCTCACTCTTACCTATTATATTATGTAGTTGTTGGCGTTCACGCAGGTCACTCTCCAGTTCGACGAGTTTAGTTTCATCTCTGGCAACCAGAACACAACCATATAATTTTTCCTGATGATCAAAAAGTGGATATGTAGCGACACTGACAACTTTTTTTGGCCTACCCTGATTGCCGAATTCAAAACGGTTTGCTTCAACTGGACGTTTTGTATCGATGGTCTCTTTAGCAGCATCAAGGCATTTTTCACTACAACCATTCAGAAAAGATTCATACTCTTTTCCTCTTGAATCACCTGGAAACCCGAATATTTCTTCGGCTGCCTTATTAAGTTCAAGTATCACCAGGTCCTTATCCACCATAATGATTGCTTCCTTCGTACTCTTAAACATTGCATCAAGGTTTGATCGATATCTTATATTTTCATCAATCAGTATCTTGTGTTGCAACGCTTTCTCGACCGTACGTAACAGTGTTTCATTCTCCACCGGCTTGGGCAAGTAGTCATATGCACCCAGACGAACGGCATCTGAAGCAGTATCTATGTTGGGATTTCCAGTGATAAAGACAACAGGACATGTTAACTTTCTTTTCTTAACTTCACGTAAGAGATCGACTCCCGTATCGGCACCCATGACAATATCCGTAATTATCAAGTCGTAATCTTTATGACCTATCCCAACCTTAGCCTCATTGATATCATTAGCGGTATCAACATCGTATCCTTCTTCCGAAAGGAATTTCTTCAACATAAACGTAATAACCTGTACATCGTCGATTATGAATATTTTTTTCTTAATATTTTTGTTGTTGTTCATTTATTACCTGTTGTCTTTTGGCCCTTACAATTTGCCACCGGAAGGCTGATTATAAACTTTGTATATTCTCCTTCAACACTATCTATCTCGATATTGCCATCATGGTCCCTGATAATCTTATTACAGATGCTTAAACCCAGACCTGTTCCCTTGCCTCTGGGTTTAGTGGTAAAGAACGGGTTCAAGATCTTATCTACTTTATCAGGTGCTACCCCCATACCTCTATCATAAAATACAATTTGACTATACGAACAACCATCGATCACCGTTTTTCTGCCTATGATCTCAAGGATCTTGTTTTCGTTTGTATCGGGATATTTTTCGTTCAGTGTATACCTTGCGTTATTAATAAGGTTCAAGAAGACCTGTTGTATCTTTGGCGAAAATGCAAGGATTTGCGGAAGGTCTTTAGGCGTTTCTATCTTTAGATCAATACCTTCTTTTCGTATTATTACACCGGTTATAATGAGAGTATCAGATATAATTTCATGGATATTACATAAAGCCTTACTATCTCCAGAATCTCTAACGAAGGAGAGAAGACATTTCGTCACATTAGCAATACGTTCAGATTCCTTTAAAATCATTTTCACGATATCGTAATCTTTGATTTTACTATCTCTGGATTCCATGAGCAATGATTGGGCACACATAGTAATGCCATATATCGGATTGTTTATTTCATGTGCCACACTGGCTGCAAGTTCACCCACTGACGCCAGCTGGGACGCCCTCATTGATTCTTCCTGCAAAGTCATTTCCTTCGTTATATCATTGTAGATCTCTATTACGCTATTTACATTCCCCGTTTCATCCTTTACAGGAAAAGCCCTTAAATTAAAAAATTTACCATCAGAAGTTGAGAATTGAGTGCTACCAGTCTCTCCTTCTTGAAAGCATTTTGTTATTGTAGGACAATCTTCACACGGTTCAGGTAAATTACGCATTTTATAACAGTGTTGACCCTGCAGGCTGGAAATTTCTATTCCGGACAAGAGTGTGGCACTGCGATTTACCCATAGGATTTTCAAATCAGGGGAAATCTGGATTATCGGCTCATCAATAGCGTCAAGAAGAGTATGAAACTCCTGTGAAAGTCTTCGGTATTTGGTTTCACTCTCTCGTAATGCCTTTTCTGCAGCGGCCTTATCAGCTTCCAGGGAAAGCTTATTGAAACACCTGTCAATAGTTAATAAAAGATCCGGTGTTTCAATAGGCTTTTGCAGGTAGTCGTAAGCACCCTCTTTAAGTGACAGAATAGATGTGTCTATATCTGCATAAGCAGTTACCATAACACATATAATATCAGGATTTATCGATTTGAATTTGGGAATCAAACTGATACCGTTTGAGCGACCCAGACGGATATCTATAAGGGCCAGATGCGCATCGTAATTCTGGATTTTTTCACAGGCATCTTTTCCATTGTATGCAGTCTCCACCACGTAACCATGCAATCCCAGGAGATGGAGCAGGCTCTCTGCAAAATCACGATTGTCATCCACAACCATGATACGTTTTTCAAGAGTCTTATTTTGTGAATGGAGACTATTTCCCATATGTATCACCTTTCACGAACCTGTTATATTTTTTAAGGTCTGGAGCAGTACCTTCGGATCAAATGGTTTGGTCAGGATACCCGTTACCGATAATGTTCGTAACCTATCAAGTTCCCTTGCTTCCTCTTTTGCATAGGCAGTGACGATAATGGTGGGTACTGTATTTCCGGTCTTTGTTAATTCAACATACACCTCTAAACCACTCAATAATGGCATGTGGAGATCAAGCAACAGTACATCAATACCACCTGATTTGAGCCGTTCTAGCGTTTCTTTACCGTTACTGGCAACATAAACAGTGTAGCCTTTCGTTTCTAGGATGTCAATAATGGTATTCACAAAATCCGGGTCATCATCAGCAATAAGAATGCCATGTGATTTGATCTTACTGAGCATCTCAAACATAATCTCCATGTTAAACGGTTTATGCAATACACCCCAGGCGCCGTTTTCAACAGCTTCATCCAAAAGTTGACTTACGCTGTATCCTGTCATCATTATCACTTTAGATTCCGGCTTGAACCTACGAATTTCCAGAAAACTCTCAACCCCATTTTTTCCAGGCAGTTTCACATCCATGAAAGTAATGTCGAACTCCTGATTTTTAAACGTGTTGATTGCCTCCTCTCCACTGCATGCGAGTTTTACCTCGCAGTTATTCTCTTCCAGTACAAGTGCGAGACTCTCAGCAAAATCAACATCATCATCTACGATAAACGCACGGACAGGTCCACTCATCTCTTTTTCTCCAACTTATGTATCGGTAAAGTTAAAGTAACAACAGTACCTTTATCTGCTTCGCTCTGAAACTTAACTTCACCTTGATGTTCCTCCATGATGTTCTTTACAATTGGCACACCCAGCCCAACACCAAAGCTCTTTGTGCTGAAAAGAGGCTCAAAGATCTTTTCCCTTATCTCATCAGGTATACCTGGGCCGGTATCTATAAAACGCAACTCAAGCTGTTCCCCTGATTTAACAGATTCAACTGTGATCCGATTCCCCTTCGAATCCTCCTCCTGTAACGCTTGAATAGCATTAGTGATTACATTAAAAATTACACGCCGCATATACTCCCGATCTATCTGTAGTACAATGCCAGAATGCAACTCCCGCACACATTCAATCTCTTCCGGAAACTCCTGTTCATTCAATACTTCGTTCAGCCAACTATCAATCTCTGTCCGTACAAGCTTTATCTCCCGTTTGCGAGTATAATCCAACAGTTCATTGATTATCCTGTTGCAACGTGTAATGTTCCTTTCAGCAAGTTTCAATGCGCGATCAAATAAATCTGTTTTATTTTGTCTCATTGATTCACCAATAGAATATACAGCGTTACGTACTGTGCCCAGTGGGTTACGAATTTCATGACTAACCGTGGCGATTAATTCACCTAATGCCGCCAGGCGTTCCTTACGGACCAGTTCAGCATGGACTTCCTCTAGTTCTTTTGTCCGTTCATTAACTAAGGCTTCAAGATGCTTACGATAATTCTCTATTTCACTTTCGGCCAGTTTACGTTCTGTTATATCCCTCCACACGACATGCAGAAAATTTCCTTCTTTAAATGGTATGGATGTCAGCAGAACTTCCACAGGAAATACTTCACCATTTTTCCGCTGATGGTCCCATTCAAATCTGTTGCTACCCTGATCAAAGGCCATCGCCATCATTTGATTTGCTTTTTCAAAAGAATCTTGCCCATCAGGTTGTAAGGGTGGTGAAAGTTGGGATGGATGAGTATTTAATAACTCCTTTTTATTCTTATATCCAAGCATTTTTACTGTCGCTGAATTACAGTCGACAAATTTGTCTCCCTCGATTATGAGCACTGCATCGGCAGATCCCTCAAAAAGAGTTCTATATTTTTTCTCGCTCTCATGCAGAGCCTCCTCGGTCCATTTACGTTCGGTAATATCACTGGAATAGATTGCGTATCGAGCAATCTCACCGCTGGAATTGTAGACAGGGAACACACTATTTTCCAGCCAGCGATCTCCCCGTTGGTCTTCAAAGTGAACAGGTTTGCGTGAACTGGCAGCTTCTAAACCTTTTGCTTTTCTGTGTTCTACTATATCTACAGGCAAATAATCATAAACATTAGTACCAATCAAATCTTCAGAAGCTCGTCCCAAACTACCTACCATATTGTCGTTTAATCCGATGATTATTCCATCACGATCTATCAGAAGTACTGAGTCAGTTGTTGCGTTCAATAATGCACGGGCTGTTTCTTCACTTTCCAGCAGAGCCTCCTCAGCCTTTTTGCGTTCGGTGACGTCCCTAATAATTGCCTGCAGATAAATTTCTTTTCCAATATCGATTCGGTTGACCTTTACTTCTGCTTCGAAAAGTGTTCCGTCTAATTTGCAATGAGTCCATTCTATAAACTGGGGATTGCCATCCAACACAGCCTTTGAAGACTCAAAAATCACTTCATGTGATAACCTTCCATCAGGTTGTACTGAAGGTGAGAAGTCTTCAATGCTTTTGCCTATTATTTCCTCACGTGAACATCCAAATATTTGAAGGGTGTATTCATTGCAATCTATAACATTAGGTATGCCTTCTTCGGTTACTTTTAGTATAAAAATAGCGTCGACTGCAGCCCCAAACAGAGACCTGTACTTTTCTTCGCTCTCCCGTAGAGATTGTTCCCTCTTTTCGACTTGAATCAACATGTTATTAAACGCATCAGTGAGTACACCTAACTCGTCCTTACTATGCTTTATTGCGCGTACTGAGTAATCTCCTTTTTGTGTAACTATTCCGGCAATTTTAGCAAGGTAGAAGATTGGTGTGGAAACAAATTTCTGGAGTCGCGAAGCTAAGAGGTAAGCAACAATTGACGACAGAAATATCATGATAGCCAGCGCAATGATACTCTCTTTTAGAAATCTTGATATTAAGGATAAATCTGATTGCAGATAGAGAGTTCCAATAGGCTTGTTATTAAGAGTGATCTGTTTAAACAAAACTAAATACCCATCCTCAATTCTATATCCATCTTGTTGTGGTCCTGACGATAAGATAGTGTTGACATCCTGACGTTTGTATGACGCAAACAGTGCACCATTACTACGATACACACATGCATACTCAATAGGATGTTTATACCGCAATGATTCCAGTACCTCTTCTGCATCCTGTGGGTCATCAAAAGAGAGAGAGCCTGTACAGTTATCTGCGATCATCTCAGAATGCGTATTAAGGTCGTTTATCATCCGTTTGCGCAAGGAGAACCATTCGTACGTAATAAAGGAAGCACCTGCCAGTAACAATCCCACGGAACTGACGAGCATAATTATCAGTATCAGCTTTTTCTTTATTGATAGATTTCTCAGAAAGCCTGTTAATGGCGCATCCTTACTACCTTTATTTTGAGTATTTGTATTCATGTTAATTAACCACAATTTGTTGTGCTACCCTGAGCAGCTTTGAACGAAACTTTATCCCGGCGCTTTCGGCTGCTGTCATGTTAATTTCAAAACCCACGCGTTTCCCCTTAATGACAAAGTTGATCATCCCTCCGGATTGGGTAAACCCCTTAACCTCACTGACAGTAATAATTGGATATTCATTCACTGTTTTCAGTATCTTACCCGTTTTCTTTTTGAGAGAAGAGCTGATAAACAATATATGACATTCCTCTAATGCCGTAGACGACACATTCTCCTTGAATCTTCTAACGGTCAGCTTTTTACCATCAATTATTTCACCTTCTACCGGTGCAAATGCATTACCGAAGGAATCTTTGCCAATGATGCCGATTACGACAGTATCCCCGGACTCAGCAGTTGTCTCCTCAGGCCATTCAGCAAACAAAAGAAACTTGTAAAGAAAGCCTGCCTTGACCTGATACTCGCGTGAAGGTTCAGCGGCAAAACTGAACGTAGAACCCAAGATCAGGAGTGTAAAAACAGTGAAACACACTTTTTTAATAATATGAAACTCTCTCATTTTCATCTGCATTTCTTTTATGTATCTGTACATATAAACCGGAACCTATGCTTAGTGTAAGACCAATTGTGTTGAGGCGAAATATAATCTCCGGAATGGTAACTATCACCTATATCTGGACTGCCAGGCATATCTCAAACACTATTTAAAAGAACAGCATCTCAACGCTGAAAATTTAAGCTGATACCAAACGTACGCTCTTCTTCTATAAACCTGACTCTGTGAGGAGATGCTCTGTTGATACCTGAGAAATCATAGGAATATCGTTTATTCCTGTTAGCACCCAGAAGATTCTGGGTAAAAACTTGAATATCCAACCCCTTTAAAAGTTTGTAGGTAAGAGAAGTATTTAAACGGAAATCAAAATCATATGTATCCGCGTCCTTAACTCTCCTGATAGCATGTTCCACTGCCACCTCTTCGGACGTGCCTGCTACCGCTTTACTCAACCCTTCCAGTCCGTCCTTCATGCCTTCGAAGTCCCACAGAATTCGCGTATCCGCGTGCAGCGTCACCCGATCGAATAGTTCCATCCGCCCAAAGATCTTCAACGCCTGGTTAGACCAGTTGTTGATATCATTCCCCACTCCCTGTTGAACACCAGAAGAGCCGGTCAGAGACTGGTTGTATTCGGAATAGCTGATTCCACTTGAAGGAACTCCGCTCGATAGATCCCAATCAAGTTGTTTCACCCACGAATAGTTCGCACCTACTTTTCCTAACGACCATTTGTAGTCAACCTCAGCCTCGAAGCCGTATAGCTGAAGATCACCTAAACTGTTGCTACTTTCAATATCCTCGTTCCATGCAATGACATCCACATGATTCAAGAAACTCGAAAGGCTGTAAGAGAGCCTGTCATTTGGAAATGCTGAGTATATCATCTCGACTCCGGTCAGTGTCTCTGAGCTTGGGCTATTGCCGTTCTTATCGTCAGCAAATAACTGTCCGGCCGTGTTCATACGTTGGGACTGTTGAGCAATGAGCTTCAGATAGTGCTTATCTGAGAAGTTTGAAATCAATGAGACACGTGGTGAGAACAAGAAGTCTGAATATGTATTTTTGTCCATCCTGCCGGAGAAGAGGACCTTGAGCCATGGTTTTAGTGTAAGATTTAGTTCAGAGAAGAGAGAAAATGTTTCTGTACTCCAACCGTCTCCAGTGAAAATTGCTGTTCCAAATCTGTCAGCACTATTGCTATTGCCAGCTTCGATTGCATCAGAAGACGGACCACTCACTATAATACCACCCTCGCCAAGCCGCATATCACTTCTATCATCGCCCCAGCCCGGTCCGAAATAATCCCTGGAATACTCGCCACCTAATGCAACTTCCATCCGGTATGTTGCCTGCCAGTTTGCCACGGTGCGGAAGAATATCTCCGTCTCGCTGAAGTCTATTTCCTTGTTTAAGGCATGATCCGGTTCAGGGTTTTGAACCCCGGCTCTTCTGCGCTCCACATCGGAAGAATCAGCGCTCAACATCACAGATAATGAAAGGTTTTCACGCAATTTGCTCTCGTGCTGAAGAGTAGTAGTCCACTGCCTATCGCGGACGGACTGCTGATCGATCAAGCGTCCGTAGAATTCACTCTTGGGCTCGTTCCCACGCCAGGTAGATCCCTCTTGTGTATACCTGAACCAGAGCCTCCAATTCTCAAGTAAAGACAAATCGATATGTACCTTGACCTGAGGATCGTCATCATAATCAGCAAAATAGTCCATAGGTTCATTATCGAGCTGAATATCCTTACCGATATATCCAGGTGCATTGTTGTTTGAACCTATGAAATGATCCGGCTTGTATCCATCAGTGCGCGTAACACTACCGAATGCGAATACACCAACGTTGTTTCCCAGGTACCCGTAACTGCCTGACGAGCCCATGGAATCATACCGTTCGACATATTGCGTAGAGAGCCTGAGCCCCTCTGCGGAACTGGCATCATGTGTGATAATGTTGATTACCCCGGCAACAGCCCCCGGACCATATGTCACAGACCCCGGACCACGAATAATCTCAATCCTCTGAATATCTCCCATGTCCCACTGCTCCAGCTCAGACTTCGCACCATAATGGCCCTTGTTATTTAAAGTCCTCCCGTTGACGCGGAGCAGGTATTTGAAGTTGCGATTGGCGATAATCCCCCTAACCCCAAGTTGAGGTCCATCCTCAAAGTTCATCCAGATAGCACCTGGGACGTACACTTCGATAAGATCATAGATGTTACGAGCGGGTGTATATTTGATGTCTTCGGCGGTTATTACAGTGATAGATGCGGGTGCTTCGGCACTGGTCAGCTTGGTGAGTGCAGCGGGAACGGAAATTTTAGCCTCCAGAAGTTCATCCAGAGACATCCTAAAGACTGATCCTTGACCGGTGTCTTCTACTTTTCCTTGAATCTCCCGGGACGCACTATCTACTTCAGTTACAGTCTGCAGATTGGTACTTACCTCATCTGCCGCTGAAGATAAGGGTGCAAGCGCAATTAAGAACAATAAAATGCATACACCTACTATTGAGAAAGCTTGTATTCTGTTCATGTTATTTTCTGTTAATTATAGTCTCGACTTTAAGTTTCGGCTCTATCTCGTTGAAACAATCGAATGCAAAATATTTATCAGCTTTATATCATGCGCAAAAAACACGCCTATAAGGGAGTCTTCTTATATATGATTTGTTGTTTACTAGAGTTAATTTAAGTATATTTGTAATTACTTTCGGTATTATAAAATAAACTTATATATATGCAAAACATTTCTAAAGAGTTGATACGGAATGATATTTGAGATGATATGGGAAAAATCTTTCTTTTATTTTGCTAGTCTAGCGATTTTTGTGGCAGAGTAGAGAGTTGGCATAGTAATTACAGGTAGTGGTTTGTACGCCTTAATTTCACTCTTTGAACTGATATGTGAATCATTGCCCTTTATCCACACCACCGTTTACCATCGCCTTTTGAAGTATCTGTATTGAGTGGGTAGTCTTTACCTTGGAATCTTTACCCGCAAATCCATCGGCTATCTGCATGATACACCCCGGACAGTTAGTCGCAACTGTGTCCGCCCCGCTTCTTTCAATCGAGTTCACCTTTCTCTCTAACATTTTCAAAGTAAGGTCATAGTGAATAATGGTAAATATCCCACCGCCACCACAGCATGAACCCGCCATGTCCATGTCAACAAAATCAGCAGATTTCTTTAAAACATTTCTTGGTTCATCAGTGATACCACGTACCCACATAAGGTGGCAGGGGTCATGATAGGTCACTTTTTCATCAAGAGGCTTTGTCTTGTAATCATCGC
>Ga0233428_1001474_pt1 | contig 24882 bp, 28 predicted proteins | sample SI_118_April2016_4_FD_179890 | JGI IMG/M metagenome (GOLD analysis project Ga0233428, IMG submission 179890) | Seawater microbial communities from Saanich Inlet, British Columbia, Canada - SI_118_April2016_120_MG | ecosystem: Environmental > Aquatic > Marine > Inlet | place: Canada: British... | reverse complement strand
GTTGTTATGGGTGCAAGAGTGGCACTCCGGGTATACGAACTACCATTACAGCCACCTAAGTTGAAAAACTTCGATTACTTCGATTCAAAATATGGAAAATATATTCGTCAAGCAACTGAATAATTAATGTAAGTGAAGTTTGCCTTGTCTTCTAAAAAATAAGGCACTTATTAAACAACACGATGGAGGACACAATGGAAACCATTTTTAGTATAGCAATAGCACTTTTCGTAGTATGGACGGTGATGGGGGCAATCAATGCTGAAGAAACCTCTACTGCCCCTACCATGCATTCGAGTGAACTAGAACAGTTACAGTTACTAATGGCACTAAGGGCGCGAAGTGATGCTGCTGACCCTGAACGCACAAGAATGCAAGCCAAACAAGCCAATTTCGATTACCATTGGCCTATCGCAAGATATATGTGCACAAAAAGCATTGAAAAGTTAGCAAAATATGATTATAAATGGGATAGCTGGGCAGATGGACCACGATCCAACGAGTGGTTTCAAGCAACCGATTATATGATGGATATACGTCCCAATGAGTTTAATGTACACCCAAACGATTTCGTATTCGCTGGGACAAGTATAAAAATGCAAAATGGATTCGGTGCATGGGCAAAAGCAACATTCACATGCGTGTATGATCCATCTTCGGAAACATTAAGATTTCTAAATGTTCATCAACAATAATATGACACCGATTATATCTCTTATTAGCCTATAGAATATTTCTATTGGTAATTGTCATTTTTTTGTGTATAATAGCTTTACTTACTTAAACAACACAATGGAGTACATAACGATGAACACCGCTGAACTTACTACAGATAACAATGATATTTTTATTGACGACGAAACACTTGAAACATATTCTCCAATAGCACGAATGGATAATGGGCTGGATGTTGGAGGAAAGACTGCATTATTAGCGGGATTATTGGGGGGAATGATGGGACTATTTTCGCCAGGTGAAGTGGATATTATTGGGGTGGCGGTGCTGACAGCGGTGGTTTCCTTTTTCGTCGCATTCTTCCCTGGTTTCATTTATGGATTTCTCACCGCATCAAGAACAAAAGCAGAATTATTAGCAGAAGAATTATTAGCAGAAGAAGAATTATTAGCAGAAGAAGAATTATTAGCAGAAACAAAAATTTTCACACATCGCCATACCGTGGTTTTATCTGCGTTGAAAATGTTAGGTGATGATATGTCATCTCAGGCAAGAATATTATATAAACAGTCATCACATGCAGAACGTGCTAAGATAGAAGAAGCACTAATTGTGGCAAAAATCATTATCTAGCATAATAGCTTTACTTAAACACTTATCATTAAAGGAATCTTATATGACCATTCTAATGGCAACCACTACCGAAAATACCAAATCACAGAAGTTTGAAGATCTTGTAGGAAAAACAGACAAGGAATTGGATAAAAAAATCCGCGAACGCCTAATCGGTGCAAGAGTAGGGTTACTCCTCAAAAACCCATTCTTTGGTAGCATGGCTACACGCCTTACACTCACGAATGCTGATACTTGGTGTGGCACCGCTGCCACCGATGGGCGAAAGTTTTATTACAATAGTCGTTTTATTGATCTTCTAGATAACAAAGAACTTGAATTCCTATTTGGACATGAAGTTTTGCATTGCTGTTATGATCACTTTGGACGAAGAGGTGATCGTGATCCACAACTATTCAATGTCGCAAACGATTATGCAGTCAACCGAGATTTAGTCAAACATAATGTAGGTCGAAGAATCACATCCGTTCCCTGTCTATATGACAACAAATATGATGGCATGCCATCAGAGGAAATATATGATTTACTATATGAAAATGCTGAAAAGATTGACATAAATGACTTGTTAGATCAGATGATCGACGAACATCTTGATGGTGAGAGTGAGGATGGCAATGGTAGCGGAACAGGCAACATGTCACCCGAAGAACGACAAGAACTACGGGATGAGATTAAAGAAGCAATGTTATCAGCAGCACAAACAGCTGGCAATGCTGGAAATATTCCAGAGGGTATCCAGCGTATGATCAAGGAACTTACAGAACCTAAAATGAACTGGCGTGAATTACTGCGACAATCATTGGAAAGCACAATTAAAGCGGATTACAGTTGGATGCGACCAAACCGAAGAAGTTCTGCTTATGAGGCAATTATTCCTGGTATGGTACCTGGTGAAGAAGTAGATATAGTGGTTGCCTTGGATATGTCTGGTAGTATTTCACATGAAACTGCACGTGACTTTTTAAGTGAAGTGCAAGGGATAATGGATTCATTTATTGCATTTAAAATCCATGTATTTACATTCGACACAGAGGTTTATAATCCACAGATCTACGATAGTGATAATTTAGATGATATCACTGATTATGAAATTCATGGAGGGGGTGGCACGGACTTTAATTGTATCTTTAACTACCTAGTAGATGATGCAATTGAACCAGAACGCCTTGTTATATTCACTGATATGTATCCGTGGGATAGTTGGGGTGACGAAAATTACTGTGAAACATTATTCGTAGCGCATGGCACTGATAGCATTGTTGCACCGTATGGAATAACTGCATATTATGACAAAGAAGCATAAAATAATACACCAATATATATACATAGTAAATAGCAATACATTGTAAAATAATATTTTTAACATAGGAGAAAATTATAATGAAAAATGACATTACCGAAGAAACAGTAGAAGAAACAGTAGAAGAAACAACCAACGCAACAGAAGTTGCTGGGTTAGGCGTAAATGATTTGGCTAGCATTAAACATATCATAGATGTTGCTAGTGCAAGAGGTGCATTTAAAACAGAAGAATTTGCAGTAGTTGGTGCGGTATATAGTCGCCTTACTGCATTCTTGGGTGCGGTTGCAACATCAGCGCAAGATAATCTAACAGAATCTGATGATAGCACCGATGCGGAATCAGTCAATGATACCGAAGCAGACGATACAGTAACCGAGGATTAAATTATGTTTATGAAGCATATTGGTAAAATTAATAACAAAAAAGTAGCAGTGGTATACAAGACAGTGCCAGATCAAGAGCATATGGCATTGGTTCTATACACAGAGACTATTCCACGGAACATTCATGATGATATAATGAGTGCGATTGAAAGTCCAGAGGGACAAGAGGCAAATGAATTAGCTGATGTTCTGTTTCGCAAGCTACTTTCTGATGGCAGACCAATTTTGGAAACTGTTCACAGTGAAGGCATGTTGAAAAAAGTAGAATGCAAACAAGTTATAATTACACCAAATGCTTCAAGCCATATTCGTCTTGATGAACTCAATCGCCTGGTTGCCGAAATGGAGTCAGGCGATGAGGCTAAAAACAAATTAGCAGACCTTGATGCTAATGCTGGTTTGGTTGACCCAAATAGCAAAGCATCTACTGTACTAGGCGATTCAACTATTGCAAAGCAACAGCTAGACCAAGCCACTAAGATGGAAGCAGAATCTAAATCTTTATTGGCAGAAAGTAAACGATTAAAAGTGGAAGCATACAAATTAGACGATAGTTTAAAACCAAAACGTGGTCGTAAACCATCGGTTAAGAAAAAGGCTAAAGCTAAAGCATAAATGAAATTATTAAGCGACAATTTTATCAATGAATGGAAGCATATCATTAATAATGTGGATAAAACTGATATACCATCTGAGTTAATAGAAAGTGTCGTTATTAAATTAACCAATGACACAACACATGAAATTGATATAAAGATATTAAAAAAACGTGGTATTCATCCCGAAGATATTGAGGATATTCTTAACGGAACTCTAAATGATCTTCGGGATGAAATTGAAACCGTTGATTTCTTTTTAGATATTGAAGCAGTTGCGGACACTGTCCAACCAGAAACAGATAAGTTATTGTATAATATACAATGAAACAATATCTAGATGATTTACAGTATATATTAGACCACGGAAATACACGTGATGACCGCACGGGCACAGGCACGATTGGAGTATTTGGGTTACAAACCCGATACGATTTACAAAAAGGGTTTCCGGCGGTAACTACAAAAAAGTTAGCATGGAAATCAGTGCTTAGTGAACTGCTTTGGTTTATCGAAGGCAGTGGTGATGAGCGTAGGTTAGCTGAAATACTACATGGTGACCGAAATACTACCAAGAAAACAATTTGGTCAGCCAATGCAGACTCAGATTACTGGAAGCCTAAAGCTGAATTCAATGGTGATTTAGGTCGTATATATGGGGTTCAATGGAGAAGTTGGAAAACTTTCAAGTCCCTGGCACATTCAGAAGGTGAAAATGATGTGTATATCGGCAAGGAAAGCTATATTGACCAATTAGACACACTAATCAACGGCATTAAAGAAAATCCATATGACCGTCGGCATATATTATCAGCATGGAACCCAGGTGAGTTGGATCAAATGGCATTGCCACCATGTCATATAATGGCACAATTTTATGTTAATGATGGTAGACTTAGTTGCCAAATGTACCAGCGAAGTTGTGATATGCCACTTGGGGGACCATATAATATTGCTAGTTACAGCATATTAACACATATGGTTGCACAAGTAACAGGGTTAGAAGTAGGAGAGTTTATTCACACGATTGGCGATGCACATATATACATTGATCAAGTAGAACAAGCAAACGAACAATTAAAGAGAAAACCAAAGAAATTGCCAACATTAATGATAGACACCAAAATAAAAAACATTGATGATTTTACAATGGATAGTTTTAAGCTAGAAAATTACGATCATCACGCAGAACTCAAATATCCGTTTTCGGTGTAAACGATCACCCAATACCCTCATATCTATGTTATAATATAGGTATGAGAACTGTAAAATTATTTGATTTTAGTTTAGGTGATATCGAAAATTCTCCGCCAAATGTGAAACACTTAGTAGAATCTAAGTTGAATGGTACACCACAAGGTAAGTGGGCATTGGATAATGGTGGCACGATATCATTTCATTTAGATGCTAGAATCCCTGAAATAGGGATGCGAGCTATAGTAACAGCCATCGTAACAGACAAAGAAGCAACTGAATTTTACTTAAAATATACATGAAATAGAACATATGAATTTAACCGACCACGAGATACTAATAACAAGCGAAGCTATACTAAAACGAATCATATCAAAAGAAAAATGGTTTGATTTGGTAGAAGATTTTAGGGACGATGAAGGTATTGCTAAACATTTTGGATTATCATTAGTTCAGTTACAACTTATTAAACAACATTGGGATTTATGAAAAAAATATTACTTACAGGTGGACACGGGTTTATCGGACATAATATTGTCCGAAAACTAGAAAATTCAGAATACACTCCAATCATTTATGATAGTCGTTCAGATTACGATGGGTCAATTGACAATGAAGAGTTATTCACATTAAATCAACTTAGAAAGCAACAGTTTAGCACTAATGTTATTGATTACAACAACGATATTTTGGACGATTTGTTTTTAAATTCTACAATCAAAGAACACCAACCAGAAATTATTATTCACTTAGCAGCATTCCCTCGTGCTAAAGTAGTATTACACAATCCCCAACTAGGATGTGATGTGATACTGAAAGGTCTATTAAACCTACTAGAATCAGCAAGAAAGAACAATGTGCAACGATTTGTCTATATTTCATCATCTATGATCTATGGTGACTTTGATTCTAATCCAAACCCAGAAACAGCATCTAAAAACCCAATTGAACCATATGGTATTATGAAACTTGCTGGGGAGAGCTTGGTCAAGAACTATAACAGGATATACGGATTAGAGTACACCATCGTGCGACCTAGTGCTGTTTACGGTCCACACGATGTAGTGGATAGGGTGTTAAGTAAATTCATTGTGCGTGCTAAGAATGGCGATTCTATGCGGATCAACGGCACTGGGTTAAAATTGGATTTTTCGTATGTGGACGAAGTTGCTGATGGAATAATACTAGCCGCTACTAAACTAGGTGGGGCCAATGAAACATTTAACATCACCAGAGGTCTTGAACGTCCATTACACGAAGCAGCCGATATCATCAATGATATACTAGGTACCAAAACACCTGTCATAATAGAGGAGAATGATGGCAAATATCCTAAGCGCGGTGCATTGGATATCTCAAAAGCTAGAACCTTGCTTGGGTTTGCCCCCAAAGTAAATATTGAGGAAGGGTTACAATACTACATTGATTCATTATGATTTCATTTTTCGGATTAGACCGGCAGTATGTTAATCTAAAAGAAGAACTGCTAGAAGCCACCGATAATGTGTTATCTAGTGGGCAATTGATGACCGGGGAACACACAGAGGCATTTGAATTATGGCTAGCCAAAAAAAACCATTCTAAGTATGCTATTACTTGTCATAGTGGCACGCAAGCATTGGAAATGATCGTTCATTACCTGTTTAGGGTAAACCATGTTCCTGATTTGCATTTTGATGTGCCTACACTAACATTTCCGGCCACTATAAATGCAATTTTAAATAAATCCAAATCCATTACACTAATAGATAGTGATGTAAATGGACAAAATATAGCACATGATTATAACAGCAAGATAAACACAGTTAGAATGGTAGTAGGACTGTATGGTGAATCTATTCCATCATTGGTCAATAATGCAAATATAATTGAAGATGCCGCACAGCATTGGCTGAGTAATGACTGTAAACGGGTTGGGTTGGCAGCTGCAATCAGTTTTGACCCTACCAAGAATCTACCCAACTCTGGCAATGGCGGCGCAATAATAACCAATGACAAAGAGTTGCATTGCTGGGTTAAATCACATCAAAACCACGGCAAAGGAAATGCTGAAGATATACTTGGCACTAATTCAAGAATGAGTGAATTGGATTGTGCTCACTTGTTGGTGCGTTCTAACTATATAGATGATTGGCAAAATCGTAGGAGACAAATTGCACAATATTACTGCGATAATTTTGAAAATACTAGGATTAGACCATTAATACGCAATTTTAAAGAACATTCGTTTCAAAAATTTGTCATTGATGTCGATAATCGCGATGATGTATTGCATAAATTAAGAGGTGATGATATTGATTGCAAAATTCATTATGAGAAACCATTACATGAATATAAAAAATACAGTGTCTACAAAAACCCTGGTTTATTAAGTACCGCTAGTAGTTTATGCCGTAGAATAATTAGTTTGCCTATATACCCAGAATTAAAAAATAGCGAAGTTGAATATATTACAGAACGTGTTCTTCACCATACTTCTCATTAAAGTAATCATTCAACCAATCCCACTCATAACTTAGCTTTAATTTTTCAAAATTCCCATCAACTGCCTCGTAATATTCAACTGCATCTTCAGCACCACGCTGACTCCATATACCCAACTCCGTATTATTTGAAGATAACCACTTAGATAACCTATATTCTGTTTCTACATTACCAGAGTCATCATCTTTCAATTTGAGAACTTCACGGAATGCTGAACGCCAAGCTGTGCCAATATCGTTGGCATAATACGCAATCCCGCTTAATAATGGCACAACTTCATGTTCTTGGTCCAATGTGAAGTCTAACCCTTCTGCCTTATTTTTCAGTACTAGCTTCTTATTATAAGCAATCATACCCATATGCCCATATTCTAACCCAGTTATGGGATTTTTGGCATTAAATATGTAATGCTTGGATTCTTGCATCCGATCAGGTTGCCATGACCAATCAAACTCAGGGTTTACTTTTAACTTGGCAAATACATTAAATGCCCATGCTGTATTACTTGCAGTTGATGCTGTTTGGTATGCCTCTGCACGCCCTTTCACACCATCGATTCTGATTACTCTGTTGGGTGCATTTTTTGTTACCGTTAGTAAATGATCCCAATGTTCATCTGCATTACTTTCTCCATTGCTAATGAATAATATATCCAATGGGTCATCTATATTATCTTTGCGGTGAGTTTTGTCTATAAATGGATAATCATATAACTGCGCAATTATATGATTTTTGGCATCCCTAGGAACGACAGTAGAGTTAGCGCCGTTACTCAATGGCACCACCGTCCTAGTTTTTTCGCGCCATAAATTCACCGTTGGTATATCTTCTACATCTTTATTTGAAAATAATACCAATGGACTTGTGAAGGTATGCGCTAATACATTATCGACTATGCTATCATCCCTAACATTCACTGTTTCAATACCCCATCGTTTAACCGGGATATCTGACACGAAATTTAATGTATCATACCATTCTAGTATCTCGGTGCTTCTGATTCTGGTATTAAAACTAGATGTATTAATTAAAAAAGTATCACCGAATTTTTGTTCATTGCTTGGAAATACATGAAACATAGTTCCTTGCCATTTTTCAGGATGCCAACTAAAATCAAAATCAGAATAATCACAAACACTACTACACACCCACACGAATTCGTTTGTCTCTAATGAGAGTATGCGCTTTAATGTGCCATGATAACTACTGATAAACCTAGCTTTCTTCTTAATGGTTAATCCTTTTGATTCTAGTTGACCTATAACATTCTCTGTTTCAGGATTTCCATGGTCTATCAAATACACCTCAGTTGCTACATTTATATTCTCTACTACAACTTGGCTTGTGTATTTCGTAGTTTTTGCATCAGGAACAGTATATTTTGGCCCACCCGTTTTTTGCCATTGAGTTCCGAATTGGTAGATATAAGGGGGTTCCGACCCATCGGGATGCCAACTAAAATCAAACCCATCAATATCAATTCCATCTGGTATTTCCCAATTTTCCATACTAGGATGGACTGTTACTACTTGATCACGAACATACTTTGCAGTAATTGCAGCAGGAACAGTGTATTTTGGTCCACCCGTTTTTTGCCATTGAGTTCCGAATTGGTAGATAAAAGGGTCATCTAGCAAATCCGGATGCCAACTAAAATCAAACCCAGTGATATCAATCCCATCTGGTATTTCCCAATTTGTCTTATCTTCAAACCGATTGATGCATATTTCATTGTAGTATATCTCACTTGCACCTTTTTTCGGTATTAGATATGTCCCGCTGTCCTGTTGCCATTGGCTTTTAAATGCATGTTGATAGTGTGCCTCCCACGGTTTAGGTTCCCATAATAAATCAAAGCCAGAATAATCACATAAGTAGTGAAGTATCCAACAAAACTTAGTGCGACACAATACCAATGCTTCTTCTATCGAAGAAACCTGCATAGTAACTAAATTAACCGTAGGCTTATTGCCAATATAAAAAATATCAAACATAATGATAAGAATAGATGAATTATATAATAACACATTCTGGTCGTGGATTCAAACCAATAAACCAGATACTAGATTATTTTTCTGTGATCCACCAGGATCAGCAGAACCATCAACCCTATTTAACCACGGTGCAGAATACGAGGAAGAATTTTATAAAACTGAGACTGATTATATCTTTCTACACGATCAAGAACCAATTCATTTAGACATACACAACGAGTTATTCGATGAGGTGATCACACGAAACGAAGATATACAATATAATCAGCAATGTCAAGGACATATAGTTACAAGCGAAAAGAATAGCGATTCTGTCGATGAGATTATTTCTATGTATGAATGGAAATCACACTATTATTTCTATCATGGTTGGGCAGCAATAGACTGGTATCGTGGATATCATAGATCATTTTTAATCCCAAGAGCAAAAGATAGATCACCCACTAAGTCTTTTATAAGTCCTAATAGGATCATAGGAGGAAAACGTGATCATAGGGTATTGTTCTTATATCATTTATTCAAAAACAAACTGAATGATAACCCAATCACCGCACCAAGAATCTGTCCCGAAGAAAATGTAGATATCGCTGATGTTGCCAAGAAATACATAGATACATATCCTGATATTGTCGATGTGTTTAATAATGCTTCATTGCCACAATTATTTAAAAACGAAGACACACAGCTAATGTCAAGTTGTTGGATAACCAATCACTATGAAAGTGCAGATAGTCTATTCTATGTCCCAACCGAGACAGTATATTTTGGCAGGAGATGGCATTTAACTGAAAAAACTTTTAAACCCATAGTATTAGAGATGCCTTTTATATTAGTAGCACCGATGGGTAGTTTAGAATATATAAGAAGCTATGGATTCAAATCATTTAATGACATAATAGATGAAAGTTATGACGAAGAATTAGATGATATATTACGGTTGGAAAAAATAGCCAACTTATTAAAAGACATAGATTCACTAAGTGCAAAAGAAAGACAGCAAATACACAAACATTGCTTGCCATTGGTAGAATACAATTACAATCATTTCTACTTCGGTAATTTTGAAAAAATATTATGGAACGAACTTACCGGAATGATGAATGAATGGTTATAAAATTATGCATAGATAAGTTTATCAAAGATAAAGCATACCCCAATCTTGCAACGTTAAATGCTGCCCCATATACCCCAAGTTGGAGACAATTTAGCTTACATTCACCATTCAGTGAGCCCGTTATGCTTATCGAATACATGCAATATCATAATGTGCCATATGATATAGTGCAATTGGGAGATTCAGACAACGATACATTCTATCCTATCGCATTAAGTTTTTTTGATTTTAGCATTGACTGGTTTAATCTGTTGGATGAAGAAGTTATCACCCGATTAAAAGCAAAAAAATTAAAAATATTATTCTATTACAGCGAGGGAGATAATCCATACATAATCAATGAACATATCACACACCAATGCAATGCGAATTATATCCCAAGAGAACAGGTTAAGTTTGTTAGTGCAAATAGCGAGGCAAGGAAAATACCACATTTCCAATACATAGTGGATGACGAACTACTATTCTTATTTCGGAATAGGAAAATACCACCCGTTCAATTTCACAAAACACCAAGGACTAAAAAATTTACTGCATTAGTCAGAATGCACAAGTATTGGCGGGCTAACACAATGGCTAAAATATGGGAAAGAGGCTTGCACGATGATGGCTATTTCGCCTACGGTGATGAGATATCCGCCAATGAAACCGAAGAAGATAACCCAATTGAAGTCGATAGTTGTGGAAACCTACGTGATCTTACTAGATTATTTCTAAAAAAATTACCATTTAAAGCTGATACATTATCCGCATTAGATCACAATACACACACTATAGCTGTACCAGACCATTTCAGCAATAGTTATTTAAATGTTGTATTAGAAAGCCACATGGACGTAGATCAAAGCAATGGTGTATTACTCACAGAAAAGACATTCAAACCCATAAAAAATGCACAGCCATTTATCATATTTGGTGCACAAAATAGCCTAGCACAATTAAGAAAAATGGGTTACAGAACATTTGATAGCGTAATTAATCAAGGGTATGATTCTATCCAAAACACTACCAAACGATGGGAATATGCCATCAACATATTATTGGATTTAATTTCAATGGACATCAATAAGTTACACACGCTATATTGCGATTTAGAAGCAGACCTTATACATAACCAACAATTGTTGTTAAGCAACAAGAAATCACAATTAAATCATATAATCAATGAATTATATATTTAACTACAGACCTTAACCCCATACTCATTCTCAAACCGAGCAGCATCATTTATATCATTAACCATTGGTTCACCACGTACATTAAGACTAGTGTTTAATAACATAGGACAATGAGTTAATGTCATCCATGCCTCCAATAATCGCCTAATACCTGAATTTCCCTTTGGTACTGTTTGCACACGGCTTGTTCCATCTTTGTGAATAATAGCAGGAAATTTGGCTGGGTATTTACAATATGCCACTGCTTGCATATAAGGACTCTTTTCAAATCCCTTTGGCATATCAAAATAATCTTCGGCGAATTCTTCTAATATAACAGGGGCAAATGGTCTAAAATGTTGCCTTCGCTTAATATCATTTACTTTATCCTTGATATCATCACCACGTGGATCAGCTAATAAACTACGATTGCCTAATGCACGCGGCCCAAACTCCGCACGTCCGTTTGCGACACCTACTATTTTATTAGTTTGTAATTCATCTAATAGTTGCTTGACTGGGTAATCCCCTTTAATATCATAACCCAATGATGCATCCTTCCAGTTTACCTGCTTGCCATATGCCAATGCTGCTGCACCTAAACTACTTCCAGCATCCCCAGGATTAGGCATTATCCAAATATTATCATAAAAATTGCCTAAATTTCTATTAGCTAAACAATTAAGAGCTACACCACCCGCATACACGAGGTTATTGCTTTTTCCTATTAATCTAGATTTAGACATTATTCCATTTATCATTTCTTCAGCCACATTCTGAACACTGCAAGCAATATCATAATCATTATTGCCTAGAATAAAGCTATCAGGAACACCACTGTGTAGATTTTCTGTAAACTTAGGGGGATGCATTGATGAAACCAATCGATTTAATATATTTTGTTCATAATACGCTTTGCCGTATGCTGCCATCCCCATTAAAATATATTCTTCATCCATTGGTCGTAAACCTACTTTCTTAGTAAATGCACTATAAAACAAGCCAATGCTGTGCGGATAACCTTGTTTCCATAATAGTTTGTACATTGCATTGCCTTGTGGGTCATAGCAGGCATCCCATATACTAATAGTATCTAATTCACCTATTGCATCAATCACAACTATAGTAGTATCACTGAATGGACTTGTTTGGAATCCTGCAGCAGCATGACTTTTATGATGACCAAAACTTACCAACTCTTTGGATAATAAATCAGGACTTAATTGATCTTGCAACACCCCACTTAACGAGAATGACCAATCAACTGGTTGTCTAGCACGAAGTTGTCTTACTTTTTTAAGCCAATGATTTTCATAATACGCTACTTTGCTAATATTACCATATGATTTAGCATGATCCAATATATCTGGACATAAATCAGGGTCATGTTTCTTTTTGCTGAATCGTTCGCTATGACTAGCAAATTTTATATCACCTGTTTTTTCATCTAACACGGTAACTCCTGCATCATGGAATCCACAGCTTATACCTAGTATGTTCATTTATATATAAACGGATCACGTTTCCGAAGTTCTTTTAACCGTTTACGATAACGCATTTCCAGCTTTATTTTATTCCACAAATTTTTAATCCATTGCATATATTACACTCCGTATTCTTTAAATATCTGATTTATTTTTTCTTTTAATTCTTTAATCCTAGCATTATCATTTGGTATCTTAGAAGATGGTACATCGTTATCCACATGCACACTCGGTATTGCCTCTCCTGTATGTACATTTAGTCCAAATAGAATTTCTGCTTGCTGTACGATAGCATCATCATTCATCTCATGTTCTACAACCTCATCACTAGAACTATTCCATACATTCTCTGCATAATCAACAGCACCCAATGAAGATTTACTAGAGGTATCAATGATAGGGTGTAAATCTTGTTCCCCTGTCACATTAGCAGTCATCACGGGATGTGCGCTTGATATCTGTCGTTGAATAAAATCAGTATCATCCCAGTTATATCCAAACTCGGCATATGCATCACTCGTTTTAATGCTGTATACATCTAGATGATTTTCTAACACAGACCATATATGCTTATAATTATCGGTATCAAATGACTGTTGTAGATCTATCTGACCACATTTCGGATGCCCGATAGTCAATGCCTTGTCTTCTGGGTCAAAATTATTATTAATTAACCACGTGCGGAATTCACCCATTAGTTTTTGCTGCCATTTAAACTGTCCAGGATTATTAGCCCATTCAATGTCAAAATCACCAGCAGCTTGCGTCTGTGAACGCATAGCAATAGTGGTTAATTCATCTTTATTTCTCCCATATTCACTCCCTTCATCCATGAATACTTCCCAGTGATGCTTGCCTACTGCCTTATTGACACCGACATACACCCCACCCAGCGACCTATTTAATGTTTCAATGCCGAAATCTTCATAATCTTGTTCATCCAATTCAAACCGTGGGGCATTTAACCAACACATTAATTGACTAGGACGTTGCCATTCAGGAAGATATACACTTTTACGCTTACTTAATGCCCACGATTCAAATTCATGACACAACAAATTAAGTTGTCTGATATAATATCGTTCTTCTTCATTGGCGTTTAAATAATGTGGGGATAATGTGCCACCCTCGCCAGCAGTGCCTTGCAATTCTTCAAAATACCGATGTAACATATTATAATGTTCATGAATAATCTTACCACCATCCAACTCATCACCAACTGGACCGTTCTGAATCGAATTCTCCATCGTATACCAATCATCAATATGATAATCTATACTAGAATCATTGTTTATATAATCAATTGATTTATTAATCTGATCAACGATATATGGGCCATCTCGTTCACTATTAATGAAACCGAAAAAACAATAATTCTTCTCTAAGAAATAATTATCAGTTAGTAATTGGTTCAAATGCGTTAACCATTTCCTAGATAATGGAGTATCATATGCATCCATGTAAATTGGATATAAATCCCCAGTATTCCTATTCTTTAACGTTATTTCTATTTTATCAATTAATTTGTTGCCACCATTCATAAATCTCACCATCCTGTTTTAGTATGTCGTTCATTGCAAAAGTATCATTCCTAATCTTCTCCAACTGTATTACCCTATTCTTGCCTTTACTTAGTCCATTTTCAAAAGTACCTGCCCATTCTTCTTGCATGGTCTTTCTAGTTAATAAATGTTCCAATACATCTATCAATGGCTGTTGTAAAGGCGTGCTAGTTGGTTTAATCTCAGCTAATAAATCATTCACATACCTATGCAATATATGTTTTGGTAATGCCAATGGACTTAATATAACATCTGGACTAAATGTAAATGTAACCTTTGCTAATAACATAGTATGCAATTCTTTGCTGAGATTAAATATATTTTTTACTTCAAATAAGCCAGGCAATGTTAGTGTAAAATCTATTCGCATCTGTCGGGCATTTGTTTGAATTTGTTGCGCATCCTTATAATTCTGCTTCCACTGATCGTATTTTAACCCTGTTCTAATATATTCACCAATCTTCCCTGTCCCATCAATACTAGCACATATTTGCCAATCTCTTAAATGCGCTAATATATCACTGTATAAATTAACACCTTTGTAATTCACTTGACTTAAATTAGTATTATATCTAGCATACACATTATGCCCATCACCTTGATCCACTATCTGTTTCATGAAATCCCAGTGTTCTTGATACATTAGTGGTTCGCCACCTACCCAATATACTTCTTCTACGGTGTGGTCTTTTACTGCCCTTGCAAATTCATTTCTAACTACGGTATCTTGAAATTTAGATACATCTGATCTTACTTCTGGTTTCATCCAATTATTCTTTGGATTAGTCAAATCAACCATATTATGTTTACGTTCTTCACTCTCCCAAGATGAACTTAGCATATCACCACACATTCTACACTTAAAATTGCATAGATTACTAAATCTATAATCCCAACTTATTGGTTTCATAGTAGTATACCCAACAGCAGATGTACTATTCCAAATATCATCATATTTGTGTTTAAATAAATGCCAAAAATAACTACGATACACATCCGTATTAAGTAATTTGTGATTACATACCTCGCATTCAGGTGGAACTTCGTTATTCATCATCTTTCTACGAACTTCCATTACATGCTTGCTATTCCACCATTGTGCTAATGTCAATGGGTTATATTCCCCTGTCCCTTTTTCTGTATCTATGTATTGTTCAAAATTTTGTGCTGGTTCTCTGCTTGCACAACATAATCTGCGTTCTGTTTGGGGACTTAAATATGTGTGTAGCCAAGGTGCTAGGCATAATGTGTTCGGTTTGATATTAGGTTTGATATTAGGTTTATTCATTGTATTCAACCGTATTTAATATAAATAAAGTAGTAATGAATTTATATAGCAAACACACAACACCAGAATCATTGTATGGCTATGAACAAATACGTAGAAAATATGCCAAACCAACACTAGAGATGTGCCAGAAACTGATGGGTGAGAGCAGTGGAAACCTTCATTTTACAGAATTCCCATATAATCTCGTGCAGCAATTACCTGATAAGCTAAATGTAGCAGGGGGGTTAAACCTTTCCAATACATCAATAACACACTTGCCTGATGATTTAAATGTAGATTTATGGTTAGACCTTTCTAATACACCGATAACTCATTTACCTAATGGCTTTACGGTAGGAAAGGATTTATACCTTTATGGTTCGGGAATAACTCATACACCCAATAACTTATATGTAGGTAGAAATTTAGATCTTAGGCATACACACCTAACTCATGTAGGGAAGAACTTAACAGTAGGTGGGTATCTAGACCTTAGAAATACACCAATAACACATATAGGTGATAATTTAAGAGTAGGTGGGAATTTAGACCTTAGAAATACACCAATAACACACATAGGTGATAACGTAGCTGTTGATGAGGATGTAGACCTTCTTGGGTCATCAATAACACACATAGGTGATAACTTAGAAGTAGGTGGGAATTTAGACCTTAGAAATACACCAATAACACACATAGGTGATAACTTGTATGTAGGCTATGATTTATACATTGGAAATACACCGAATTTAGATAAAGATAACTTACCTAGTGATATGCAAGTAGGTGGGAGAATTAAAGCATAATGGATTTACGACAATCCCAATAACACAGCTACTTCGGAATGACTATCACTAAACTTACCACCTTTGCGATCATCCATTCGCTTAATATCAAATAATATATCTTCTGATGGTATCTTACTATCTGTCATCATAAAATCAACAATATTCTTAAACTCACTCTTAAAAACATCGTTTACTTCTGCATTTAATAACCGTTCAGCGACGATACCTTTCAATGACTTAGGCAATGATGTAATACAATGAACTTCTGCATCATGTAATATATTCCAATAGACAAAATCAAACGCATTGCCCCTATTTTGGCACTCTATCCATTTAGCTAACTCTTCTAAATAATACACATTAAAAATATTAGAGGTAACACATACCTGCAATGATATATTATTATTGTTTTTCTTTAATTGCTTAAACTGCGAGATATTACTTACCACACTGTTCCAATTAGCACCATGCCGCTGGTATTCAAACCTATCACTTATATCATCAATGCTAAATGCTATTTCAACATGTTTAAACTGCTCCCATATGCCAGCCTGTTCTGGATAGATAGTACCATTAGTATTATAATGTATTTCAATATCGCTAGAATACCCAAGTTCAACTAACTTCTCCAAGAATTCAAAATGTTCCCTTATCATAAATGGTTCGCCACCAGTTATTTCAAGATATTTTATATCTTTGGCATTATCTAATAATTCATCCCAAAAAGCAGTTGCTTTCCTCGGCCACGCGCCTAGTCTATTCATATCATATGCATAGTTGTGTTTTCGTTCTTCCCTCGGTAATTCATTTAATTCTTCTGATGCATATGTACTAGAACTCCACGATCCACAAATTCTACAAGCAATATTACATATATTACCTAACTTCAAATCAACAAATGCCAATGGCTTTGGATCAGTAGTTAAATCATCTGGTATAATGCCTTTTAACTTGTTTAACATATGCATTCGTTTACTAGTACGATTGGCATCTTCTTCTGCCCAGCATCGTTCACAAATAACAGGCTTATAACCTCGTAGGAAGCCCTGTCGCAAGGCTTTCATAAACTTACTGTTACGTATAGACTCTAAGCTATCCTCGGCTAGGTTGTACTGGTTGGCTGTCTCCTTCGTTATTAATGCAGTAGTTAAACAACAAGGTCTAACCGAACCTATGGGAGTGGTTTCTAAACTAATCCACGGCAATATACAAAACTTTTCAGGTAAATTTTTCATATGTAATTTAACTCTGGAATATAATCCAATATATGTTCGTTGCGAATAGCATCTAGTTGCTGTGTCTTTTCCCAAAATGTATCCATCATTGAGGTATTATCATTGGCTAGGTAAGTCAATGCACTTGTAAATCCAGTAGTAGCACGTTGCAAGTCATCATGTGACTCTAGCCATTCAATATGTTCTTTGTACTTCACTCTAATCATATCCTTGTAATGTTCTGGAAATATATCTATTCTGTAATGTGGTGGATCTTGTAGTATATTGATATTAAAGTCCTGTGGTTTAATAAATCCTTTTTCTACCCAATCTTTATGAAAATCAGTAATATGCAATGCATTTAACGCACTTAATGTAGCAGAAATATAAAAATCAACTTCTGGGCATATCTCAATCATTTGTTTGCGATTATATTCTACATCCGCCCATTTAGTGCCTTTGCGAATATATTCTGCATATTTGTCCATTCCATCCAAACTCGCACCAACACTAACACTATCAAACTTCTTCCAGTAATCAAATACCAATCTGTCTTTAAGATTAATCTTAGTGAAATTAGTGTTGTATATAAGCCGAACATCAAATCGTTTTCGTTTTTCAAGTTCTTCTAGAATATAATAATGTTCATCCATAATAAGAGGTTCGCCACCTGCAAAATATATCTGTTCGACATCATCGATATGTTCTAACACTTGTTTCAACATATCACCATTCCATCTGCCAGTAGTGTTTAGCGTTTTGTTGTTATCTTTCCAATGCAAATCACCTGATTGGTTAGCCAATGCCGATTGATCTTTGTGCCATTGGCTACTAAAGATATGACCGCAAGTTCTACAACTAAGATTACATAAATTACTAAATCTAATATCCCAATACGTCATTGTAAAATTAGATAGGTTACCATCATAAAATACACGATCAGTTACCTGATCAATATGATGACCATGATGTTTGTTTGCACTTTTTCTTCCACTAAAGAATCCGACATCGTCTTGTTCATAGCATCTTGTGCATACTGGACTTTTTACCTCAGCAAGCATATTGTGCCGTAACTCGCACATTGATTTGCTATTGATGAGTTGTTGTATTGTATTTTCTTTATTATTGCCAATTGGATGTTTCATTTCTGAATGACAGCAGGGATATGTTTCACCAGTTGGGTAACAATGAATATGAATCCACGGATATATACAAAATGTTTTGCTTTCTGCTAACAAAAACCTTTGTTGTTCAGTTAACGAACTAAGGCTAATTTTCACTGGTTCTGCACTATTGTATTCATAATTCATATAATACAAACTCCGAATCAATTTGCAACATTTTAGAATGCACACCGGTGTCGTTCCATGGGGTTTTATGGAATGTGTCTTGGCATGTTCGGCACAATGTTGCAATTTCTAAACTTCTCATAATGTTTTATACCATGCACTCATCCCATCATCGGTTGGATGAAATTTATCATCCTCTAACATATTGCGTGATTTACACCAATTATACGGGTAACTATCCAAAAACTGACCCCAATCTACACTATCGTATAACTTAGATTCCGTGTTTAATGATCCTTCGCTATACACATTAACATCATCATTTATATCATAATTAACATGAGGATTATATATAAAACCAAATTTATAATCAATGTTATTATGTTTTAAAAATTCTTGTGCAACCAATACATTATATAGGGTGGCATTGGTTAAATACATATCATCATATTCCTTGTGTTGTGTTGCTATATATCTCTTCAATATATTATCTTTTTTCAGTCCTAGATGCGATCCAATCATGCCACCACAATGCATCCAATTTCTTGCATTTATCTGCGTGCAATGATTACTGGTTTCATTGATACTACCAATTACATGGTCGCCAAACGACACATCAACCCGTGAGATACCACTCCATAACACGAACACAAAATCTATATTCTCTGTCACACATGTTTCAATGATAGAATGTGCTATGTATTCATTGCCTGCACCTGCACGTGCCATATTAATCCGATCATCACCATAAGACCGCAAGAATGGTTTAGTATCAATGGTTAACGAATGATCATTCAATACCTCGTTGCGTATGACTTTTGATAAATTATAAAAATCGGCGGGTGTCTTGATATTCGGCCATGTTTTATCCTTCACCATGTAATAATTACTTACTATCCCTTCATCCAAAAAGCTGTCACCAGAGATCAACACAGACATTTATCGTTTCCCCACCCGTGGTTTATCTGTACTAGCACTTATTTCATACGTATCAAATTCTACTGGACACAATGAACATTGTGGGATTACATTTTTTATACCAGCAATAAATGTTTGCATTTCTTGTTCTGTGTTATCTACTTCCAATGGTGCATACGAATGAACTAATTCCTGTTGTTTTTTTGTTAAGTCAAACTGGAATTGGTCAGTAAATTCTGGTAATAATCCAGCAACACCACACTTATATAATTTACCTTTTATGAAATGATGCGAATCACGATTATAACATAATTCATGTGCTCTGCTGCCATTATTTTCATACAACGTAAATACCCCATCTTTTTCGCGCAATGCACTATCAGCAAAATACCAATTATCCTGAACAACAACAGTTACCCAATTGGCATCAACTAATTTAAGATCAATGAATCTACCTTCGGCCAGCGGTACAGTTGGATCTACCTCTTCACCCCAACTGATATATGATTCAGTGATAGGTTTCTGCAATGATTCCTTTATTTCTTGGATCATTTCATCTTTGCGGTCTTTGTTATGGACACCGATACTAATAAATGTTTGACCACCCTTTTTGCGATGATCTATTATAGTTTGGTACAGTTCTGGCCAAAATTTAAATCGTGTGCCGTTCGTAGTAATCTCAATGGATGTTTCAGGCCATAATTCCCTAACACCATTAACCCAATCCATAAATGTTGGGTTCAGGGTGGGTTCTCCACCTAAAATAGATACACGTGGTAAATCTAGTTTATTACTCCATTCCCTGTATATATCTTTATAATCATCCCATTTTTGCTGCCCAGAGAATTGGTAATTATTAAACCTATTACAATGTGTGCAATTGAAGTTACACACATTGGTTATATAAAATTCTACATAATCTAATGTAATTTTAGTCATAATCCTTGGTACCATTGTCCCAATGCATCAAATGTTTCGGTAAAGTTTTTATCACGCCTTGTATCATATTGTTTGTAAAAATGCTTGAAATCGTGTAACAATGATGGCATATCAAATGTATCAGAGTGCGGAGTCTTAACTACATCTAAATAATCAATTAATCGTTGAACTTGATTCAATTCCATTTCGTGCAACAATATATTATTTTTGTTTTCATCTAACCAATGCTGCATGTTGTCTTTAAATTTCATCCTAATCCGATCAGGCAGAATCAACGGACCCTGAAAGCTAGGGAATCTTAATATGTTTAATGTAAAGGTTGGGAAACTCTTGCCAAATTTACCTTTTAATTCAATGCAATAATCCAAGAATTCAGGCAGTGTTCCCAGACACAATGCATTAATAGTACACATCACATGAAATCCCTTTATATTTCCTTCAGTGAGTAATCGTTCTATATTCCAACTCCATTGATCCCAGCTAAACCCATCACGAATATACTCGGCGTGTTCTGATGTACTCTCGTTACTTGTATACAATTGAAAATCAGGTATGTTTTTTGTCGCCTCTATTAATTTAGTAATTGTATTTTCATCAACACCAAGGTTACTATTCAATGCAAATGCAACATCCGTGTCATTCTTATTGTACCAATCCAATAACCTCCAAGTATGAGAACTCATTAATGGTTCCCCCCCTGTTAGTCTTAATTCAGACAATGTTCTGTGTAAATCACTTTCCCACCAATTAAAAAATGCTTCTACATATGGGTTAGTCTCATTGGGTTTATATCGCTGAGATGATGTATGTTCATGTGTGTAGTGGTTCCTACCATCGCTTATCAAGTCTGTGTATGGACCGTTTTTTTTAAGATCTGTCACCCATTGGGTGCTGAATGCTGGGTTACAATAACTGCATGCAAACTGGCAAGTTCTATCAAATGCAATCTCCAATGTTTTTAAGTCAATATCCTCATTGCTATCAGTAGCCATTGCAGTTTTAACATCTTCATCATTGTATATTGCTGTTTTATATACACGGTCACTAATACTATCTCTGCCAATATCCTCTATTTTCCAGCAATATTCACACCCTGTTGGTCGTTTGCCTTCTTGCATCTTCCTACGATCTTCTTTTTTTTCTGGTGTATTATGCAATGCTTTCGGTGTTTTGGTGATATCATGCAAATGCACAAAATGCGGTAATGGGTGGTGACAACTAGTAGTCATTCCTGAACCCAACCAAATAGTAGCATTGTACCATTTAGCTAGGCATAGCGTAGGACTATGACTATCTATATAGTGCTTTATCTCTAAATCCGTGTTTCTATTAGCTGTTCTTAAACTCATTCTCTATCCCTGTGTGGCATAATATCCACACTCCTTCCACCATGAACTCATTTCAGGAAATACTTCTAAAAAGTTAGTATTTCTTCTCTTGTCATGTTCATTAAAGAACCGATAAAAGTCAGCTTTTTGTTCTTGTATGTATTCATCTGCCAATGGTTCAGCCATCCAAGCTATATCACGACCCATTCGCTGGATTTCATAGTCCTTAAAACCATGGAACCGTGTTTCTTCTGTTTCTATATTATCCTCCATATATTGCTTACATTGTTCTAATTTCATAACATACGGTTCAGACAATATTTGCATACTTTGCCATTGCGGTGATCGTAATACTGGTGTATCGAACCACACTCGTTGGTATGTTTTACTATAATTATCCCTGAGTTGTTTTATCTCTTCTAACAACTTCTGCATCCCTGGAATAGCCAAATTATTCATTGTAATAATGAATGTGAGGCTACTATAATACGGAACTTCTTCTAAGAACTGATTAACCCGATCCCACATTAAGTTAAAATCCAATCCATCGCGAATATATTCGGCTTGTTTGCCCCATGTATCAACACTTACATATTGCATAAAATGTTCGATACTACCATCACATAATCTTTTTACATAATCTAAATATTTTACCCATAATTTTTCTTCAACACTAAAATTACTAGTTACATTAAGATGTAAATTGGGTTTCGGGTTTTCTAAAACATAATCGAATGCTTTATATGTATTCTTATCCATTAGTGGCTCTCCACCTGTCATTCTAAAATGTTCTAGTTCTTTATATAAATCAGGCCACCATTCCCAAAATGCATCCACATATGGATTCTCTTGATTATGTGGTATTGGCAATCGATTACCTACAAAATGAGTAGGATCATTATGTGATGTGCTAGTAGGATATCCCCCTAACTCTTTTACTTCTGCCATCCAACTACTAGAAAACTGTGGGCTACAATAACTACACTTTAAGTTGCAAGCGTGATTGAAATTTACCTCCACATAACTTGGTATAATATCATTATACGGACTAGAATTAACAATGGCATCAAAGTCTTTAACTGCCCACGGTTCACCAGACCTATAATGCCTATCACTTAGATTACCATTAGCTTCCATTCTCCAACAATACTGACATTCATCTGGTTTAACACCGTTTAACATTGCTTTACGGGTATCTTTTTTAAGTTGTGTATTATGTAATGCAGATGGATTAGTTTTTATTTCAGTCGGTGAAATTTCGTGCAGTGGTGGATGATAGCACGAATTGTTTAATCCTGTTGTTAGATGCAACGATACTTGTTTCCACTTAGCTAGACATAACGCATCACCTAACTTATCTTTCATTAGTTCTGCACTGGATAGAAACCTAGACTTAAAGTTCCTGTCTACATCATCGCCGTTGTTAGATATCATTTTTTATTACTCTTAGCAACTCGTTATTAAAGGGTAACAAGTCGTACAAGTTCTCGCCACGAATCTTGTCTAATGCTAGTACATACAATAGCGTTTCGTTGAATAAATCTTTATCTAGATTTTCTTTGACTAGTTTAATTGCATGATTTATAACTGGCTGATTATGATAATTTATACTATGTAATATTGCTAATGCTTTATCTTTTAAAGAATCAGGCATTACATTTAATGTTAGAATATCGGGACCAGTTAAAACATGAATATTAACCATTAACTCTATGTCTTTGAAAAATTTTAGTGTCTTAGGTAATGTCCACACATTCAATATACTCAACACAAGCTGTATAGAAAAGTTAATATTATATTCTTTTAACGCAATAATATTATGCTTGACCTTATCCCAGTCACCCCCAGATCGTAGATAGTTGAATTCTTCGTCTATACTATCGACACTACCAAGTACAGATACGTTCTTAAAATTAGACCATAACTCTCCTATATGAATGTTTTTGTACTTTACCATCGTTAGATTAGTGTTATATCGTAACCTAATATCTTTACTGTAACCTTTATCAACAAGTTGTTGTAGTAATACCCAGTGTTTTTATTGATTAGCGGTTCACCACCTGTAATACGTATCCATTCAGTCTCTTTAGAAATTATCATCGCTAGTTGTGCATCAATATTTGTTATGTTGGAGTCTACACCTAATTCTTTAGCCCATTTATTACTAGCATGTGGTCCACAAGTACGGCATTTTAAATTACATTCATTACTATTTTGTATATCTATAAATTTTACGATATTAGTATCAAGGTTTATTTTCTCGTTAGCTCGATAAATTGGCACCCCGTTGTTTTCGTGTCTAATACAAACCTCACACGCATCGATATAATTGTCTCTAACATAATCAAAACGATTCTCATTTTGTAGTTTATCCAATGGAACTAGATACTTTGTGTTTATCTGGCAACATGGTCCTATTTTTCCATCCGATAAAAATGTAACACCGTGATCAATATATGCACAATAAAAATTGTTTACCACCCCTCTTGTCCCCGAATTACATCAATCTCCCGCACGTTAGCGCCCATGTTATGCCATCCTGACATATAATGATGTT
>Ga0233428_1001464_pt1 | contig 25024 bp, 21 predicted proteins | sample SI_118_April2016_4_FD_179890 | JGI IMG/M metagenome (GOLD analysis project Ga0233428, IMG submission 179890) | Seawater microbial communities from Saanich Inlet, British Columbia, Canada - SI_118_April2016_120_MG | ecosystem: Environmental > Aquatic > Marine > Inlet | place: Canada: British... | reverse complement strand
GTCAGCCCCAAAATATGTTATAATGAGCCATTCAGGCGCGATGTATATACGGCCATGCCTGTTTTGGCGAGACGAGGAAGAACGTGCATAAATTAGAGAAAAATCAAATTGATGTTTCTAAACTATCCACCGTCGTAGGCGGTTGGCCAAAGGGTAACCATGACGAAATTCTACGGCAATTGAATATTCTTGGAATGAGGGATGTTCAGATCGCTGACAGTTTTGAAGAAACGCGCAATAGTATAAGCAAAGATGAAGCAGACATTTTCTTGGTCAATGTAAATGGCGCAGGATCGACCGCCCGGTCGATCATGAAAGATATTCGCAATCAGGAAATCGGGAAAAATCCATTCATGGTCATGGTCAGTATCATCCAACCAAAAGATGAGGCTGAAGTTGCTGAAACAATAGATTCTGGCCCTGATGACCTTTTGATGTCTCCTTTTAGACGCGATGTATTCATAGATCGAATTAAGGAAATAGGCCAAAATCGAAAGAAGTTTGTTGCAACAGCCAGTTTTGTAGGTCCAACGCGCCGAACTTCAACTCGGCCAGGTCGAGCCAGCGCTCCTGAATTTGAGGTGCCAAACCCCGTTCGATCACTTGGAACTGGCGTTCCGAGGGAAACATTTTGGGAGGAAATTGAAGCCGCGGCTATTTCTCTTAGCAGTCGGAAGGTGAACAGCGATATTCAAATGATAAAGTCTCTGATTGAAGAAATTGTTCCAGATTACAAAGACAGTAATATCGGTGAAGATTTTCGCCGCAGAATTGAGCTCCTACGATCCTCCATAGATGCTCTTCACAGTCGCTCTATGAAGTTCGGCTATGTCAACGTCGCAAATTTGTGTGACATGGCGGGTAATATAATTACTGATATTGGTGAGCGACCCGTGCCACCAAACTTGCGCCATTTTACAGTCCTACCTAAGCTGATGCAGGGATTTCAGGCGGCACTTTTAACGTGGGAAGCGCCTACGGGTACAGCTTAGTTTATTCATTGATGGCACTTGAGCATGTCCGCTTTAGGCTAATAGCGGACATTCTTATCCAACTTAGTAAAAAACCATCTCACGGTCTGAAATTGTTGGCCACGAGAACTGCGTTTTAATTCAGAACTACTTTCGAACTTGCCTTTGAAAGGTTAAATAGACGCATTTTTTGCCCTGCTTGAGCGCTTTGGTTTCATAGCGGGTGGGCGCTGCATCCGCATAGCGAAGGCGCCAATTATCTGGTCCTTCAGCCAACCAATTAAAATCCGGATGGTGGTAGAACTCGTTCAGACTCCAGCGGAGAAAGCTCATATCATCGGTGGCGAAACGAAACTCGGCTCCCTCTTTCATGATCCGCGCCAAGGCATCTAAATTTTCCGGATTGATAAATCGGCGACGGTGATGCCGCGTCTTGGGCCAAGGGTCTGAAAATAAGACAAATACTTTACTGATTGAAGCCGGGGTGATCTGATCCAGCAACATCCGGGCATCGTCACTATAAAGACGGATGTTCGAGAGCTCTTCCCGCTCAATCACCGAGAGCAAGGTCGCAACACCATTAATGTAAGGCTCACAGCCGATAAATCCGATAGCGGGATTGGCTGCCGCCTGCGCGGCCAAATGCTCGCCGGCACCGAAACCGATTTCGAGCCAAATATCGGATTTGTCTTCAAATAGGGTGAGCGGATCAAGCGGCTCTGAGCTGTCAGGAGAGATAACGAGCTTCGGCAGCAACTCGTTCATAAGTTGCTGCCGATGAGGTCTTAAAGGATGGCCTTTGCGCCGGCCATAAAATTGCGGCTTTTCGGGGATGGTTGCTTTGTTCTTAGCCATAACCCGGGAATAAATTATGCCCTATAGTGCCGCTTTTAAGGGCGCTACAAGATCATCTTTTTCCCAAGAGAACCCGCCATCTGCATCTGGCGAGCGGCCAAAGTGACCGTAGGCTGCTGAGCGGGCATAAATCGGCCGGCTCAATTGAAGATGCTCCCGAATACCGCGCGGACTCAAATCCATCACTTCCTGCAAAGCCGCTGCCAATTTGTCTTCATCCACACTACCGGTACCCGCCGTATCGACATAGACAGAGAGCGGCTTGGAAACACCGATGGCATAGGCAAGCTGGATTGTGCATTTTTCAGCCAGTTCCGCAGCGACCACATTTTTCGCCAAATAGCGCGCCGCATATGCAGCTGAGCGGTCAACCTTGGTGGGGTCTTTACCAGAGAAAGCACCGCCGCCATGAGGGGCTGCACCGCCATAGGTATCAACAATGATTTTTCGGCCCGTAAGGCCGGCATCACCATCCGGGCCTCCAATGACAAATAGGCCGGTAGGATTGACGTAAAATTCATCTTCCGGGCACATCCAACCTTTGGGCAGAATATTCTCGACATGCGGGCGAACAATTTCTTTGACCGCAGCCTGATCCAAATCAGCGCTATGCTGGGTTGAGACCACAACTGAAGTTGCGCCTACTGGCTTGCCGTTCTCGTATTTCAATGTCACCTGACTTTTGGAATCGGGCCCAAGACCTGATTCTGCGCCGGAATGACGTGCTTCGGCGAGGCTTTCCAAAATGGCGTGCGAATAATAAATCGGAGCCGGCATCAATACATCGGTTTCCCGGCAGGCATAACCAAACATAATACCCTGATCGCCCGCGCCTTCATCTTTATTGCCGGCGGCATCAACGCCCTGCGCGATATCAACAGATTGAGCATGGACATAAACCTGAACGTCCATTTTTTCCCAGTGAAAACCATCCTGCTCATAGCCGATGTCTTTGACGGCCGCGCGGGCTACTTCTTCCATTCTTTCATGGGTAACCGAGTCTGGTCCCCGCACCTCACCAGCAAGAACGACACGATTGGTCGTGCACAGCGTTTCAACGGCAACCCTTGAGACTGGATCGGCGGTTAAAAAGGCATCGACAATGGCATCTGAAACGCGGTCACTGACTTTATCCGGATGACCTTCGGATACGGATTCACTGGTAAACAGGTAGTTTTCTTTTGACACGGATTAAACCTCCAAAATTTAGCCATTTAGTCCACACGCGAAACTCGGGGCAATCGGGGCAAACGACCAAAATCCAATTAAAATTAAACAAATGTTGGGGGACTTGTCGCAATGTTTGCCGATAGGGTCAAGCATTATCGAATTAGCGTGGGATGGGGATGCCAGGGGGCAAAAACAAACGGAGCCTCAAGGGATTTATCCCTATCACTCCGTTTCAATTCTTCGCCTAAACTTGCCTTACAGGCACTTAAAAATCTTCGTTCATTTTTGCCAAAGATTTGATCAGCTCGAAAACCCGCTTGCGAACAGGAGGGCTGCCAACTTTGTAATAAGCGCGTACCAGCTCAAGCGTTTCACGGCGGGTTAACGGATCTTTGTCAGCCTCTTCTAAGGTATGAACGCCGAGACTGTCCTGCGGGGCGTCATCACGTTTTTTAATTTCATCTGGCATGTCTTCAAAGAAAAAGGCGGGCGGGACATCCAAAACATGAGCTAAATCATACATCCGGCTAGCGCCAATACGATTGGCGCCTCTCTCATATTTCTGGATTTGCTGAAATGTCAGACCGACGGCCTCACCAAGTTTTTCCTGACTAAGGCCCAATAGGGTGCGGCGCAATCGGACACGGCTACCAACATGAACATCTACCGGGTCGGCAACGCCAGGAACTCGCCGGCGAGTAATTTTACGAACTGATGAAGGTCCAGGACGGGGTCCACGAGTGCTTGGTGCTGTATCCATTTTATTCAACTGCCTATACCTTATATGGTTATCAAGAGCGGCCTAAGTTTAGATTTCAGGTCATCGCTTGGTTTTATTAGAAGTACTATTATATGTAAGTACGCTAATGTTTTAATCCAAACGCCGCCGTCCCGCTATGAGTAAAAACCCTAATATTAATACAAGAAGACCCCACTGCCCATTTCTTGAAAAAAGAGTGGGGTTTTTCAGCTTGGCCGGCAACGGCCCATCAAGGTAAATGCGCTCACTTAAGCGGGACGCCACCTGAATTCTGCCATAACTGTCAATTATGGCTGAAATCCCTGTATTTGCGACACGAATTACGGGCAGTCCTTCCTCCACTGCCCGTAATTGCGCTGCCGCCAAATGCTGATAGGGACCGCTCGACGTGCCAAACCAGGCGTCATTGGTGATATTTAACAGCCAACCCGGGCGCGCTTGTCCCTCACTATGGGCGGGTGTTGCGGCTCCCGGAAAGATGACTTCATAGCAAATCAGCGGGCTGACCGGTGGCGCGCCCGGGATTTCGAGCGCGCGCTGGCCCGGACCACTGGAAAAATCCGTCCGCCCCGTCGTGATTTTTGCGATATTTATAAATTTCCCCACTGAGTCCCTAAGCGGCACATATTCGCCAAACGGCACGAGATGAAATTTATCAAAGGTCGCAGAAATTTTAGCGTCTGGACCAACCACATGTAGGCTGTTCCATAATTTAACCGGCTCTCCTCGACCACCGGTGCGCCGGGGCGAGCCGGTAAGCAGCGCGCCTTCTTTTGGAATAATTTGGGCCATAATCCGCAACGCTGCGTCATTGCCATCAAGAAAAAATGGCGTTGCCGTCTCTGGCCAAATGATATGGGTCGGTTTTTTACCATTGGGCTCACGCAAGGGGGCCTCACTGAGCTCGAGCAGGTTGTTAAAATGCTTGCCGCGAAGCTCGGATTTCCATTTATTTTTTTGTTTAATATTCGGCTGCACCAGACGAAGCTGAACATTTTCAACCACATGATTTTTGGCTGAGCCAACCCGCCACATACCTCCGGCCCATATGAGTGCCAGTATTAACAGCGGCAGGCCCGCCCCATAGTATCGAAAGCGAGGAGATTTTTTGCCATAGCCCAAGATCGCAATTGAACTCGCCGCGACCATTGTCACCAGGCTCAGCCCCATCACACCCAGCACTGAAGCAAACTGGATCATCGCCTCATTAAACGTCCAGACGGTGCCGATTAAATTCCATGGAAAACCGGTAAAGGCCCAGCCCCGCACCCATTCAAACGCCACCCAAATAATTGCAAAATAAAATACTCGGCGCATGCCCGGCCCGGCCAGACGAAAACAAAGGGCGCTCACCAAACCAATGTAGATGGCGAACACGCCGGACAGGCCAAAAAGTGCAAAGGGAATCATCCAGGCAAATTGCTGGGCATCGACCAGAAACGAAAAGGAAATCCAATATAGGCCGGCACCAAAAAACCCCAGACCAAACCACCAGCCAATGGCAAAAGCGCCATTGAAAAAACGCTGCCTGATAAAGTGCTGCCAATTGCTGGTAGCATCACGATTTGAGCCATCGATCAGCCATACCAAGCCGACAAATGCCGGGATCAAAGCCAGCACAAAATGAACGGGCGGCAAGGCGAGGACGCTAAGGGCGCCTAGAAAAAAAGCCAGCAACCCACGACGCCAGCCTTGAACCTTTGCAACTTGGTCCTGCCAAGATTCGAGTTTCTGGAGCATCTTCAGTTTGCTGTCGGTACGTCGGCGGAATTTTGGCCAGCGGAGTCACCTGGGGAGTCACCGGAGATTTCATCACCTCCTGATGCTGGCCCCGAAGCCGGATTTGTCTTCAAACCACGAATTCGAATTTTCTTAATACGTCTTGGGTCGGCGTCGATAATTTCGATTTCCATGCCACAGGAATGGTTGACCAACTCGCCCCTGATCGGCACCCGGCCGGCCAGCGAAAACACCAACCCACCCAAGGTTTCAAACTCTTCGCGCTCCTCTTGGGTAACGACCTCGCCGATTCTTTCCTCAAACGCTTCGATCGTCGCCCGCGCATCGGCTTCAATTGAGCCGTCGGGTTTTAAACTCAATTGGGGCTCTTCATCCTGATCATGTTCGTCTTCAATTTCGCCAACGATTTCCTCGACGATATCCTCAATCGTCAGCAAGCCATCGACGCCGCCGAACTCATCAACGACCAAGGCCATATGCGTTCGCTTGACCCGCATCTCAAGAAGGAGTTCCAAGGCCTGCATCGAGGGCGCAACAAATAAAACATCGCGCATGATATTGCGCAAATGCAGATCGCCGCCGTTTTTCCCATTGTCATCTGCCGTTTGAGGCTCAAGGATCGAATGCGCCGCCATGACATCTTTAATGTGGATCATGCCGATCGCATCATCCAAGGTCTCTTGATAGATCGGCACCCTAGAATGGGCTTCGCTGTTAATTAGCGCGATGAGATCAGAAACAGACGCATTGACATCTAGCGCGCAAATATCTGCCCGCGGCACCATGACATCAGAGACCGTCCGATCTCTCAGGCTTAGAATGTTGGAAAGTAGGTTATGTTCTTCGGCTTCAAGCAAAGTGGCGTCATCACCACTTTCTTCGATGAGTTCTTCAATGGCTTCACGAACAGAATCCTCGCCATTGCGAGGTTGTACCAATCTTTGCCCCCAACCGAGCAGGGATTTCCAAAAACCGGTTTCTGTTTCGGCCCCATTTTGTCGGGGCATTCGACTACTTGAGTCTTCGTTCATCTCAATTCAACAAATTTCAACTAAATACATTATCATCTAAAACAACAGGTTTTGTCACCATTCGATTTTTTTAATCTCCGCTTTTTGAGGCGTGCTTCAAAAGCCACCAATTATGCATAGGGATCATCGATCCCAAGGGTGGCCAGAATTTGGCTCTCAAGCCCCTCCATTTCAACTGCGGCGTCCTCTTCTTCATGATCATAGCCCAAGACGTGAAGACAGCCATGAACGACCAAATGGCTCAAATGATTTGAAAAATTTTCCGGCGCTTCGCCTTTAGTTGTCTCATAAGCGATAACGATGTCGCCGAGATTAGGTGTGTCGCCCGGCAAGAGCGGGGCTTCTTCACCCGGAAAAGAAAGCACATTGGTCGGCTTATCAAGCTGGCGATAATCACGATTGAGGGTCTGGACAAATTCATCATCGGCAAGCGCGATGGTTGCCTCAAAAGAGCCTTCTCCCTCAAAGACTGCTTGCCAGGCGGCATCGGCGGCGGCTCGGCACAACGCTTCAACATTAGGCAATTCGGTTTGCCAGTCTGGGCATTTGATTTGGATTATGGTTTCGACCTTAGTCGACATTAAATTTTCTTCCATCAATGCCAAAGCAACGCTGTGTCAATCGTTCGGTTTGACATATTGATTGCCGCGGGTTTTTTTATCGTAAGCCGTGATGATCCTGGCCACTAAAGGATGACGGACAACATCAGCTTCGGTAAAGCGGACAAAGGAGACACCTTTTACGCCCGCTAAAACTTCGACGGCGTCCCGCAAGCCCGATCTAACGCCGGACGGTAAATCAACCTGGCTCAAATCACCGGTAATGACCATGGAGGCATTTTCACCGAGCCGGGTTAAAAACATTTTCATTTGAACGGCTGTGGTGTTTTGCGCTTCGTCCAGAATTACGAAGGCGTCTGAAAGCGTGCGACCCCGCATAAAGGCAAGCGGGGCAATCTCGATCTCGCCATTTTCCATTTTTTTGGCAACTTGATTTTCCGGTAACATGTCGTGCAAAGCATCATAGAGCGGGCGCAAATAAGGGTCGACTTTCTCCCGCATGTCCCCGGGCAAAAAACCGAGTTGCTCGCCGGCCTCAACGGCCGGGCGCGATAATATGATGCGATCGATCTTGCCATTGATCAAAGCCTCAACGGCTTTTGCGACCGCCAAATATGTTTTACCCGTACCGGCCGGCCCGAGACCAAACACCAGATCACTTTGATTGATGGCGTCAAGATAAACCGCTTGCTGAGGTGAGCGCGGTCCAATCCGTTTTTTCTGTGTTTTAATGGCCAAGCCATCGGCACTTACAGCCTTGCCGTTACCGCCGTCAGAGCCCGTCATTCTGAGCGCTCCATCGACTTCCGCCGCATCTATTTCTCGGCCTTTTTTCGCTTGGTCATAGAGCGTGGTTAAAACATTGTACGCGGTTTCCGCCTGATCTTGCGGGCCCGAAATTGCCACTTCATTACCTCTGGAATTCAGCACTACATCCAGCTTCTGCTCGATCTTGGCAAGGTGAGCGTTATGTTCACCAAACAACAACGGCAATAGCGTGTTGTCATCAAATTCGATTTGCAGCGTGGCTTGTTTTGCCGGGCTATGAGTTTTTGCTTTGCCCTTATGGACACTCTTCTTCTTCGAAGATTTTTTCGGTTGATTGGGTTTTGTATGGCCTGAATTCACGCGCTGGCTCTTTCTTTCGTTTTGAAGGAAGGTGTTAAACGATCATCGGAAACAATTTCGCCGCCCAAACTATTAGCGCTCGCAGACAGCAATTTAACATCCGCTATTTCGCCATAAAAGTCATCAGAGGCTTGCACATGTACGGGCTGCATATAAGGCGAGCGGCCGACAAGCTGGCCGTCCATGCGGCCACGGCGGTCAAACAAAACGGGCATGCTTTTACCAATACTTGCTTCATTAAATTCGGTTTGTTGGCTCACCAAAAGCGCTTGCAGGATGGCCAAGCGTTCAACCTTAACTTCCTCTGGGACTTGATCTGCCATCAAAGCGCCCGGCGTTCCAGGTCTTGGGCTATATTTGAACGAATAGGCCTGGAGAAATTTAACGTCCTTGATCAGTTTAATGGTGGCTTCAAAATCGGCATCACTTTCGCCGGGAAAGCCAACAATAAAATCTGAGGACAATTTTAATTCCGCACGCTGGGCCACTAATTTTTCGACAATGCGATAATAGTCTTCAATTTTATGGTGGCGGTTCATGCGGCCCAGGATACGGTCCGAGCCCGACTGAACCGGCAAATGCGCGAACGGTGTGAGCTCTGCAATTTCTCCATGGGCCGCGATTAGATCATCATCCATGTCAATCGGATGAGAGGTCAGGTAGCGCAAGCGCTCAATACCATCGATTTCGGCCAGACGGTGGAGAAGATAGCCGAGCCCTGCTTCACTGCCAGCCTCGCCTTTCGTTTTTTCACCATGATACGCGTTAACGTTCTGGCCGAGCAATATGATCTCTTTGACGCCGCCGGCGGCAAATATTTTTGCTTCGCCTAAGACATCCTCGATCGGCCTGGAATACTCCGCCCCCCTGGTATAAGGGACGACGCAGAAGGTGCAGAATTTATCACACCCTTCCTGTACCGAGAGAAACGCGGAAGATCCTTTGGCTTGAATTTGCGGCAAATGGTCAAATTTAGGCTCTTCGGGAAATTCAATATCGAGAATGCCTTTGTTTTTTCCACCCGCGGCCTGAGCGCGCGTTGCGCGGGCGACCATTTCAGGCAGCCGATGATAGGTTTGTGGTCCGAGCACAATATCGACATACGGTGCCCGTTTGATAATCTCAGCGCCGGCAGCCTGCGCAACACAACCCGCGACGGCAATGACGGTGGCATCGCCATTTTCCGCGCGCTTATTTTTCATATTGCGAAACCGGCCCAATTCAGAGAACAGCTTTTCTGAGGCTTGCTCGCGGATATGGCAGGTGTTGACAATAACCATGTCGGCGTCGCCCGGCACATCCGTTGCCGCATAGCCAATGGGTGCCAAGACATCCGCCATACGGTCGGAATCATAGACATTCATTTGACAGCCAAAAGTTTTAATATGAAGCTTTTTCGTCACTCTCGCGCTTTACCGCTGTAACCTTTTACGGGCCATTTGATCATTCGGTATCGGTCAACTTAACACCAAATAATTCCATCCGATGCCCAATTAACTTATATCCTAATCTTTCCGCAATTATACGCTGAAGCTCTTCAACTTCCTCGTCGTGAAACTCAATAATTTTGCCCGACTGAACATCAATCAAATGATCATGGTGATCGTCGCTGGTTTGTTCGTAGCGCGCTCTGCCATCGCCAAAATCGAGCCGATCCAACAAGCCGGCTTCTTCAAAAAGGCGTACCGTGCGATAGACCGTTGCGATACTGATTTTCGAATCAAGCTTGACCGAGCGTCGATATAATTCTTCCACGTCTGGATGATCTTCTGCACTCGACAACACCTCAGCGATAATGCGCCTTTGTCCTGTCATCTTCATGCCACGTTCAATACAAAGCTGCTCGAGGCGAGAAGTGTTTTCTAGGTCAGTCACAGCGGCTAAATTCCCTTAAACTTTATGAAATAATTATAGCCTGCAAATGATATCATTGAATTGGCTGCAATCAAGCCTCCTATGGCAACACCTCATAACCTAAGGGAGCCTGGACTTTAACATTATGCATCCGAATTTAAATATTTAGCGGCGAGATTTGGTACCAAGACCGATTTTTTTAGCCAATGAACTGCGGTGTTTGGCATAATTTGGCGCCACCATCGGATAGTCTCGCGGCAGCCCCCATTTCTCACGGTATTCTTCCGGTGACATATTATAGGCTGTCTTGAGGTGACGTTTGAGCATTTTCAGCTGCTTACCGTCTTCAAGGCACACAATATAGTCCGGCAATATGGATTTTTTTATCGAAACAGCAGGCTGAAGACGCTCAGACGATGCGTCGCCATTTCCAACATTGGCCAAGGTTTTATAGACATCTTGAATGAGTTGCGGCAAATCACTCACAGGCAAAACATTGTTGCTCACATGGGCAGCGACAATTTCAGTCGTCAACTCCAGCAATTCAATTTGATTTTCCTGATCAGACATAAAATTTAGCCCTCGCATGTTTTATCTTTGAAAAGATAGGGTAACATTTCATTTTTAACAAGAACAGCCAAGTTAATTTTAGCGATTTATTGTAATTAACATTGATATTACTTGAGTAAATATGATTTTAACTCTTAATTTTTAGCCGCTTCTGCCTAATATATTTCAGATAGTACAGATTACTCTTACATAGTCTTTGCCAAAATTAGTGCATCAATGCGGCCCTTTAGTCCCGGATAATAGCCAGATCGCCGTCCGACCTCTTTAAACCCCTCCGCCTGATACAGTGCTTTGGCCGCAACATTGTCAGCGGCGACCTCCAAAAATATTTTACGGGCGCCAATTTCCTGCACTTTGATCACCAGGCCCTGCAACATTCTATCGGCAAGCCCTTGGCGGCGCCATTGAGATAAAACGCCAATTGTTAAAATCTCACATTCGTCTGACGTCGCCTGGCAGAGAATAAAGCCGCCAATTTCATCCATCGATTGGACAACAAAGCCAAATACTGTCGGCAAAATTAGAAGGTCCTGAAACTCTTTGGTCGACCATGCATCATCAAAACAAGCCGCGTGGAGGGTCGCCATTAATTCAGCGTGAGCAATTGAGCTTTCAACAAGCGTCAGGTGAGGATCTGGCGATATGGCCATGCGACTTCGATCTAAACTTTAAATTTACGCGTTGGCAGTTTCACACCTGACATGTTGACGTCGGGCGGCTTTAGATAAAGCGGCTGGGGGGTCGCGAGTTCATCACCGCTGCGAAACTTCGCCCAAGCCAACTCGGCGGCAATTGCTGGCTCGACATGCGGCCCGCTGGAAGCCAGGACGATCTCCGCGTCACCACTTTGCAACAAAGGCATAACCCGCTCCGCCACATCCCCTGCCAGCACTAGCGGCCCCTCCCCCGCCAAAGCCAGCAAGCCAGCTTCATCAACTGCCTGGGGCGTACTTAGCATGACCAAATTTGCATCATAGAGACAGGCGTAAAAATCGGCGCGTTTGGTTTCCAGCACAACCAGGATGTTGCGCGCCTGGTTGCCCGAAACTTGGCGCTCAGAGAGCGGTATCGCTGCCGCAAGGGCGTCAAAATTTGTGATGCCAATCAGGGGTAGGTTGCTGGCAAGGGCTAAGCTGCGCGCCGTGGCCAAGCCAATTCGGATGCCGGTGAAGGCACCCGGACCAATGGTGACCGCGAGCAAGTCTAGATCCTGATAATCTAACTGCGCGTCGGCCAATGCGGCTTCGATCATCGGCACCAGAACTTCAGCATGACCGCGCTCGAGCATGGCCTTGTTCTCGGCCAGAACTTCGGCCTTGCGCCAAACAGTGATGGCGCAGGAAGATGTCGCTGTATCAAAGGCCAAAACGGTCATTGAAATCTGTTACTTTCAGCAATAGTGATGGTTTAATGATCCCTTAAACGTGTTTCTTATAGTATTAACACCTGAAAATACAGAACCCAATTGAGGGATGAAATCCGAAAAAGTCATGAGCCTTATTGAAATTTTACCCGAGACCCATGGTGTTGAGATCTCCATCGAGTATGCCACGGCCAATAATTTCACTGACAAACCCGTCTATGGCCGAGCGGGTTGCTATCTTCACCCAGAAGCCGAGGAGCTTTTGCGCGTCGCTGTGGATCTCGCCGGCAACTTATCTTTGAAGATCAAAATATTCGATGCCTTTCGACCTTCCGAGGCGCAATGGGTGCTTTGGAGCCATACACCAGATCCGGATTTTCTCGCTGACCCCAAACGTGGCTCGCCCCATTCCAGAGGCGCAGCCGTCGATTTAACACTGATTGATGCAGGCGGACGCGAGTTGGAGATGGGCACACCATTTGATGCCTTTACGCCCCTCTCGCATCATGGCAACCAAGGTGTCAGCGTTGAAGCCCAACGCAACCGCGCCTTGCTCATGGGGCTAATGACCACGGCGGGATGGGATTTTTACCGCAATGAATGGTGGCATTATCAGCTCTTTGATGCGAGAAGACTTCCCGTATTTAGCGATTCAGTGTTAGATAAGCCAATGATGCCCCAAGAATAACCATGAGTGGAAATTAAAACGAAAATGATTAAAGCAGATGGAAGTACTCTCATTAAGTCTCTGCTGTTGGGCAGTTTGGTTCTGAGCGCCTTGGGGGTTATCTCGACCCGCGCTGAGGCCAGAAGCTCTGCTGTTATTTTGATGTATCACCGCTTTGGCGAAACGGCATTTCCGTCGACGAATATCCGCCTCAAACAATTCGACAAACATATCGAAGAACTCTCAAACGGCACTTACACCGTCTGGCCGGTCACCAAAATTATTGCCGCCATTCGAAAGGGTGAGGATCTACCGGACCGGACCGTGGGCATTACCGTCGATGATGGCTTTCGCTCGGTCTACACAGAGGCCTGGCCCCGGCTCAAAAAGGCTGGGCTGCCTTTTACCGTCTTCGTGGCGACAGCGCCCATCAACCGTGGCTCCAACAATTATATGAGCTGGGATCAAATCAGAACGCTGAAAAAAGCCGGTGTCGAGATTGGCGCGCACACGGCGTCGCATAATCACATGCCGGCCTCCGATGCCGCCCGCAATGAGGCCGAACTTGAAAATTCCAATGCCCGCATGATCCAGGAAATCGGAGCCGCCCCCGTGCTGTTCGCCTATCCATTTGGCGAGGCCAGCCTGAAAGCCCAAAAACTGGTCCGCCAAAAGGGCTATAAAATGGCTTTTGGGCAGCATTCCGGCGTGGTCAACACCTCCACTGATTTCAATTATATTCCGAGATTTGCCCTCAATGAGAACTATGGCGATATCAATCGGCTGCGCCTCGTCTTAAACGCCCTGCCCTTGCCAGCCAACGACATCACCCCAGCCGATCCGTTGATTGCCAAAAACAATCCGCCCGATTTTGGCTTTACTGTCGCAGCGTCGGTTAAAAACCTGCATCGCCTCGCCTGTTTTTCGTCCAGTGAAGGCCGCGTGCGGGTCGAACGTTTGGGCCCCCGCATTGAAGTCCGCATGACCAACGCTTTCCCGAAAGGCCGCACAAGGATCAACTGCACCCTGCCAGGTCCAGAAAACCGCTGGCATTGGTTCGGCACGCTTTTCGTGGTGCCCCAGTAGGCACCCAAAAAGCTTGGAGTTCGGCACGCTTTTCGTGGTGCCCTAAGAAATAATTGAAGGTTTAAATAACCGGCTGGCCGGAGAGGCTAACTGTCTTGCCGCCAAGGCGCGCTTTATCCAGATTTTGCAGCTGATTGCCGGTGATGATCGACTGAATGGTGCGCACATACTTATTACCGCGCTCAGAATAACTGCTGAGCGTGCGCGCCAATACGGTGCCCGCCAATTGTCGGTCTGCCTGTCGTAGGGCTTGGCGTTCCCGGCGGAAATGGCGATAGGCTTTATGGGTGTTTAAATTTCGCACATAAGCCCGCACTGCATCCAACAAAGATGTGAAAGCGCGTACGCGGTGGGCTTTGCCCGCATCGCGGTTTTTAGGAACCAAGGCCCCTTTTACGGCAAACGTCCATTGACCAAATAACGCATTGCCTTCGAGCGCAAAACGCGAGGTTCCCCAGCCACTTTCCTCTGCCGCTTGAGCCAAAGCGAGAGACGGCGGAATAATATCAGCCCGGCGGATCATCTCAGAAATGTTGTTTCGGGACACAGCGTAGCGCTCAGACACAGCAACCAACCATAGACGGTCAGCCGCGGCCAACTTACCGGTTTTGGCTTTTTCAGCTTTTATCCGCAATAAGCGCTCGCGTTCTTTTAAGATGTCGTCATTGGCTTTTAAGACCAACGGCAAAACCGTCTTAAAGAAAATACGCTTACGTTCGGCAGGCACACGAATATGCGGCATGTCTTGCGGCATATTGACGACAAAAACACGCGGCACCGACGCACCTTCGTCACGCACGGTCTCCAAATTATACTCAAGCGTGGAGAAGGTCTCGGACAAGGAGCCAACCGTCAGATGTTTAAGACGATCTTTTGTGACATTGCGATAGGATCGGTTCAAATCAGCTGATGCTGTTTCGAAATCCGATTTAGCTGATGCAAAATTAGCTTTTGGGGATTGCGGCACAATCTCGTGCGGCATGCTCGACGCAATCGCCACCAAGGAAATCGTACAAAGGCCCATAAGGCCAATTATCGCCCGCTCAAAAGTCGTCATTTTAGGATTAACCGCTCCAATAAACTCACCAAAACTCCCATTTCCAGCACCCCTCTCAATTTTCTCGTGAGATGCTAAAAATTTTTCGCAGTAATTGGTCTTTGCGACTCTATTGCGAAACCCTGGCCGGTGCCGGAGTGTACCCAAAATCGCCCGTCTGGAGCCAGTCGTTTTTTTAGTTTTTTTCATAAGCGAATTTTATACTTCCAGGGCAACAGGTTAGTCACGATCGTTAGTCTCTTAGGTGAACTTGGGAAAATACTAGTGTGCCAAAATGGCAACAGTTTGGCGCGAATCGGGCAGCTCTGCCCAAATTCAAAACACACCTTTTTTTCAATAAATTTAAGGCCGCAGGAACCCGACGGTGTCAAAGACTTCAGCCAAAATCGGATCGGCAATCGCTTTAGCGCGATCAGAGCCGTCTTTCAAAACACCGTCGAGATAGCCGGGATCCGCCACCAATCTCGCCATCTCATCGCCGATCGGACCGAGCACAGACACGGCGACATCCGTCAGCGCTGCTTTAAAGGTAGAGAATTGCTGACCTTCGAATTCAGTACACACATCGGCAATGGTTTTATCTGAAAGCGCGGCATAAATGCCCATCAAATTGGCAGCCTCCGGACGCCCTTCAAGGCCTTTGGGATCGCCTGGTAGAAGATCCTGATCTGACGTCGCTTTCTTGATTTTGCGGGCGATCTCGTCTGCGCCATCTGTCATGTTAATGCGTGAGTTTGGCGAAGGATCAGACTTACTCATCTTTTTTGAGCCGTCTTTGAGAGACATAACCCGTGTCGCTTCACCAAAAATCAACGGTTCCGGCAAAGGAAATAAATCCACGTCATAATCATTGTTGAACTTCTGGGCGATGTCGCGAGCGAGTTCCAAATGCTGCTTCTGGTCTTCGCCGACCGGCACATGGGTTGCCTTATAAAGCAAAATATCCGCGGCCATCAAATTTGGATAAACATAGAGACCCGCAGAAGCATTTTCTTTATGGCTGCCGGCTTTATCTTTAAATTGGGTCATCCGGTTGAGCCAACCCAAACGTGCGACACAATTGAAGACCCAAGCGAGCTCAGCATGCGCCGGCACAGCACTTTGGTTAAAAATCACATTGTTTTTTGGATCAAGCCCAGACGCGATCAAGCCCGCTGTCACTTCGCGGGTGCTCGGCGCCAAATTTGCAGGGTCTTGCCAGAGGGTGATCGCATGCAAATCGACGATGCAATAGATGCATTCGTAATCATTTTGCAGAGCAACCCAGTTGCGCAAAGCGCCCAGGTAATTGCCCAGTTGAAGATCTCCAGTCGGCTGTATGCCTGAAAAAATACGGCTCATATCGATATTCCGCCAAATAAATTAATTGGTTAATTTGAAGTCGGGTGTTATGGCGAGGTCTGGCCCCCAGGTCAACCCCCAGGTCAGTCCTCAATCAAGCGGCTTAGCGGCGCAAAACACGGCGAATGTCGTCACGATTTGCCGCCCCGGTCACCAGGGATAACACACCATATATAATAAGGCCGCCAATGACTAAAACAGCGACGGCGAGAATCTTGCTGGTCAAGCCATCGGCTAACAGATTTACCAAGGCGCCAGCGCCATAAAAAACCGCCGCCCCCATCGCGAGGCTGGCCAGCACCATGCGCGGCAAACGGCCAAGAATTCTGGCATCCAATACGAGATGACCACGGCGGTGCAAGACAAAGCCTAAAATCAATGCATTGCACCAAGCCGAAACAGCTGTTGCCGCCGCAATACCCAAATGCAGGAACGGGCCCATCAAGGCAAGATTAAGCACAAGATTTACCGCCAGAGCAAAGACCGCGATTTTGACCGGCGTCGCGGTATCTTCTCTAGCAAAAAAGCCGGGCGCCAGTGCCTTGACCAATACATAGGCCGGCAGACCGGTGGCATAAATGCTAAGCGCACCCGCCGTGGCTTTGACCGAAGTGGCATCAAAGGCGCCCCGCTCAAACAACACCGAGACAATCGGCTCGGCAATGACCACTAGGGCAACGGCAGCGGGTAAAGTCAGAAACAGCGAGAACTCAATGGCGCGATTTTGGCTGCTCATCGCAGCGGCCTCATCCTCGGCACCAAGCTGGCGCGACATCAGTGGCAGCAGGGCGGTGCCCACCGCTACACCAACGACACCCAAAGGCAACTGATTGACGCGATCGGCAAAGAACAGATACGAGATCGAGCCCGCCGGCAACAGCGAGGCGATGATGGTGTCGATCAGCAGGCTCACCTGATACACCCCGGCACCGATGGCGACGGGTAAAATACGGCGGATCATTTTCCGCACATTTGGCGTCAGGCGCGGGCGGACCAAGCGCAGCCAGATGCCAGACCGGCCACAATGCATCAACAGCCAGAAAAATTGCACCATGCCGGCAATGGAAACACCCCAGGCCAGCGCATGGGCCGGGGTTTCGGTTGCGCCAGCCAATAAGGTAAGGGCACCAATCAGGCAGATATTGAGTAAGATCGGTGTCGCGGCGGCGGCGGCAAATTTGCCGAGCGAGTTCAAAACACCGGACATCAATGAGGCCAGTGAAATAAACAAAAGATACGGAAACGTAATTCGGGTCAGTAAGACAGCCAGATTAAACTGCTCAGGGTTATCGGCAAAACCCGGCGCAAAGCCCAGCATGACATAGGGCATGGCAATTTGGATAAGCACGACAAAGATCAGCACCGACCAAAGTAGCACCGCCAAGGCTTGCTCGGCAAAAACTTGCGCTGCCCGCTTGCCGTCACTTTCCAAGAGCCCGGCAAATTGCGGCACAAAAGCCGCATTAAACGCCCCTTCTGCAAAGAGGCGGCGAAAAAGATTGGGAAACTTGAAGGCGACAAAAAACACATCTGCCAACATGCCGGTACCGAGAAACGCCGCGATTAGAATATCGCGGATAAAGCCCAAGATCCGGCTCAATAATGTAAAGCCGCCAACAGTCGCTATGGAGCGTAGAAGTGCCATGGTGAAGGTCTAGTGCATACTGGTTAAAGAAAGGAAAATGTGATGAAGACCGGCTCCCAAATTATGCCGCTTTCCCATTTTTAGTTGAGCGGATTCCTCCCTGGTAAACTCACAAACGATTACCTGAATTGCCGTGGCGTTTCCCAAATTCCGGAACCGGTCCTCAAGAATTTATTATCAACATAAATTGGGCGAGATTATGGCGGAGGCAAAAATGACCGTCTCGACACCCCCCCCCACCGTCACCCCGGACTTGATCCGGGGTCCAGTCTTTAATTATACGCTAATGGAAAGTTGCTCTTCTGGATCCCGGATCAAGTCCGGGATGACAGCGAAAACGTCCTTACTCCGCGGCTTCAATCTCTTTCTCTTCATCCGGCTCAACGACCTTGAGGAGTTCGCGGCGGATGTGGTCGAGTTTGGAGTCGCCTTTGATTTTAAGGCCGAAGATGTCTTTGACATAGAAAGCATCAACAACATGGGCGCCGTAGGTTGTGATATGCGCTGAGGTGATTTTAAGGCCGAGCGCATTTAGCGCGGTCGTCACATCGTAGAGAAAGCCAACACGGTCACGTCCATTTACTTCAATCACCGTATCGGTCGAGCTTGCGTTATTGTCAACCAAGATACGCGGCGCGACATTGAATAATTCCTCTTTTTTCATCAGGCCACTCTTAGCTGCTTTGGCCAATTCCTGATCGAGATAAAGCTTACCGGCCAAGGTCTCGTCGATACGGGTGCGCAGACGATCCAGCTGGCGGGGCTGATTATAGGCTTGGTTATTGATATCCAGGATCGAGAAACTATCCATCACCATCCCATCCGACATGGTGACGATTTTAGCATCCATGATGGTGGCGCCGGAAAGCGCAACAGCGCCCGCGATCTGAGAAAAAATACCCGGATGATCCGGCGTGTAAACAGTGAGCTCGGTATATTCAAATTCATCATCAATGCGAATATCGATATGCAGGCTCTCATCATTAGCTTTGGCCGCGCGAACAATTTCTGCGTGACGCTGATGGACATCGGTGCCATAGGCCAGCCAATAGGCCGGATAGCCGGTCGAGATAAACTCTTCTTTTTCCGCGTCATCCCAGCTGGTCAGGGCGTCACGCAAATCTCCTTTGGCGTATTCAATGCGGGCACCCCGGTTGTCGGCCACCATGTCGCCAGACATCGTCTCAAGCGCGCGTTGATAGAGACCGCGCAACAGACCTGACTTCCAGGCATTCCAGGTCTTTGGCCCAACGGCCCGAATATCAACAACGGTGAGAACCGCCAGCAGGCGCAGACGCTCAACCGATTTTACCGAGGCGACAAAGTCCTTGATGGTTTTTGGATCATCGATGTCGCGCTTGAAGGCGATGTCACTCATCATCAGATGATTGAGCACCAGCCAGGAGACGGTTTCGGTTTCCTCAGCGCTCAGGCCAAAGCGCGGGCAAATTTCTTTGGCCAGTTCAGCGCCAAGTTCAGAATGATCACCGCCTCGGCCTTTGGCAATATCATGCAGCAAGACAGCAACATAAAGCGCGCGTCTTGACTGAACTTCCGCGACCGCCTGGCTGGCATTGGGCATGTCATCAGCGTAGGAGCCGTCTTCTACCCGGGATAAAATTCCAATGGCGCGAATGGTGTGCTCATCGACCGTATAGGTGTGATACATGTCGTATTGCATCTGGGCGACAACCCGGCCGAAATCAGGAATAAACTTACCCAACACATCCGCCTCGTTCATCCGCCGCAGTGCAATTTCCGGATCTTTTTTAGAAGTCAGTATTTCAATGAACATCCGATTGGCGTCAGGATCATCTCTGATATCTTTATCGATCAGTTTGAGATTGCGGGAAATCCGCCTCAGTGCTTCTGGGTGAATATCCAGGTCGTGCTTCTGCGCCTCATAAAAGACCCGGATCATTTTTATCGGATCGTCTCTAAATCCTCGCTTGCCCTCAACCATGATTCGGCCGTGATCATCGACGAAACCGTCCATCTTAGCCCGTCGGCGAAGACCCGGTAGGCGGAAAAAGGTGCGTTTTTTTTGTTGGTCTTCGAGCACCGCACACAGCACACGGGTCAAATCGCCAACATCTTTGGCCATCAGAAAATAATGCTTCATAAACCGCTCAACCCCGGACGAGCCTGGACGGTCGTTATATTCCATCTTCTCGCCAACCGCTTTTTGCACATCGAAAGAGACGCGCTCTTCGGCCCGGTTGGTTAGATAATGAATGTGGCAGCGCACCGTCCACAGGAAATCACAGGCCTTGCGATAGCGCGACACATCTTGCTTGGTGAAGACTTTTAGCGGCACCAGTTCCTCAACTTCTTCAACGCCGTAAAGATACCGGGCCAGCCAATATAGCGTCTGCAAATCACGCAAACCGCCCTTACCCTCTTTGACATTGGGCTCGACCACATAGCGGGTATCACCCATCCGCTCGTGGCGATCATCGCGCTCTTGCAGCTTGGCCTCGACGAAATTGGGGCCGCTGCCGGCGACAACGTCATCTTGGTAGCGCTTGGTCAGCTCGCCAAAAAGGGCTTGGTCACCCCATAACCATCTGGCATCCAATATCGCCGTCCGAATAGTAAGATCTTGCTTAGAGAGCCGGATTGCATCATCGACCGAGCGCGTCGAGTGCCCCACCTTCAGCCCCATATCCCAGAGCATGTAGAGCATAAATTCGATGATTTGCTCGCTATAAGGGGTCTCTTTATAAGGAATGACGAACATCAGGTCGACATCGGAAAATGGCGCCAGCTCCCCTCGGCCATACCCGCCGACCGCAACAATGCTGAGCTGCTCGGATGTCGTCCGATTGCCGGCCGGATAAGCGCGCGTGGTCGCGAGATCGTAAATAATCCGCACCAATTGATCGATTAGAAATGAATTGCCGTGTACAACATCGCTGCCCTTGCCATCTTTTTCAAAGCGCTTTTGCACTTCGGCTTTGCCGTTTTGCAGCGCCTCTTTTAAGACAGCGACCAAATCCTGGCGCTTCATCGACTCGTAAGCTTTCTCACCCAGCACAGCATCAAGCTGCTCAACCACGGCGAGGCGGTCGATAATTTTGCGCTGTTGCTTAATTTGAGTCATTAAAATCTATCTCTTAAAGCGTTCAAGAAAAGCCAATATAGATTATAAATGGGTGTCTTTCGAGCGCAAGGTTTGTGAAAGAGAAGATGGATCCGCCTATCCAGCTTAGTCCCGCAATTTCTTGAGTTTATAAATCAGCTCCAGCGCTTCTTTCGGGCTAAGCTCATCGGGCAGGATCGTGTCCATCTCTTGCTCAAGGGCGGAAATTATAGGCGCCGCATTCTTTGGCGTTTTTGGACCAGCGGCAAAGAGCGGAAGATCGTCGGCGAGCCGCGTCACGGCCCCCGCTTGATCACCCTCCTCCAAGGCGGCCAACACTTCTTCGGCGCGGGCTACCACAGCGCCCGGCAAGCCCGCCAATTGACCGACATGAATGCCGTAGGAGCGATCGGCGGCACCATTTGCGACCTCGTGCAAGAAGACAACTTTGCCCTGCCATTCTTTGACCCGCATGGTGTGACAGGTCAGGCTTTCGAGCTTGGCCGCGAGATTGGTGAGCTCGTGGTAATGGGTGGCAAACAGCGCGCGGGATTTATTAACCTCGTGGAGATGCTCAACCACGGCCCAGGCGATGGAGAGCCCATCGAAGGTCGCCGTGCCGCGGCCGATCTCATCTAAGATAACAAAGCTGCGTTCGGTCGCTTGGGCGAGGATGGCGGCGGTCTCTACCATCTCGACCATGAAGGTGGAGCGCCCCCGCGCCAAATCATCTGCCGCACCAACGCGAGAGAACAAGCGGTCCACGACGCCGAGATGAACTTGCTCTGCCGGCACAAAGGCGCCCATTTGAGCGAGCACCGTGATCAGCGCATTTTGCCTCAAAAAAGTAGATTTACCCGCCATGTTTGGCCCGGTTAGCAACCACAGCTGGCTGCCATCACCGCCGGAAACACCAAGATTGCAATCATTGGCAACAAAACTGCCCGACCCTTCGAGGCTGGGATCACGCGCGAGCGCAACCTCAACAACCGGATGACGGCCACCGACAATGTCGAAGCTCAAACTGTCATCAATTGAGGGGCGGCAATAATGCTGATCAACCGCGAGGCTCGCCAATGCGCTTGCCACATCAAGGCGGGCCAGGGCAGACGCGGCGAGCGCAATGTCATCCGCTTGATTAGCCACCTCGCCAACCAGGGCGTCATAAAGTTCCAATTCCATGGCGAGCGCTTTATCTGCAGCACTGGCGATCCTGCCTTCAAGCTCACCCAACTCGACCGTGGTATAGCGCACAGCATTTTTCATGGTCTGGCGGTGGATGAAAATATCTTCCGGCCCCGCCGGCATGGTTTCGGCGTGACGAGCCGAAACTTCAATAAAATAGCCCAGCACATTATTATGTTTGATCTTGAGGTTCTGAACGCCAGCTGCTTTTACATAGTTTTCCTGCAAGCCCGCGATCAGTCGACGGCTCTCGTCACGCAAGCCTCGCAACTCATCAAATGCTGGCGCATAACCCTCAGCGATAAAGCCGCCGTCTCTGGCATAAAGCGGCAGCTCAACTTCTAGTGCTTCGGTCAATTTCAGCACCAGCTCGCCATGGGCACCAAAATCATCCAGTGCGTTGTCGATTCCAACCGGCAATTGCGCGCCATCTAAAATCTCTCTGATATCCGCTGTCCGTGCGAGACCGTCGCGGATCGCGGCCAGGTCACGCGGGCCACCCCGGGCCAAGGTCAGGCGGGACAGGGCGCGCTCGATATCGGGCACTTGGCGCAGCGCTTCACCGAGGTTCCCGCGCAGATTATCGTCGTCAAAAAAATGCTGAACCATATCGAGGCGCTGATTGATTGCCGCTGCATCGGTCAGCGGTGCCGAGATATGGGCTGCCAAAAGCCGCCCTCCAGCACCAGTCAATGTCTGATCAATGATTGCAAGCAGGCTGCCCTTACGCTCGCCGTTGAGGGTTTGAATGAGTTCGAGATTGCGCCGGGTCGCCGCATCAATCTCCATCACGGCCCCTTGCGCGAGACGCTTTGGCGGCGCGATCCGGGGCAGCTGGCCCTGCTGGGTTAGTTCAACATAATCGATCAGTGCGCCCCCTGCTGAGAGCTCAGCACGTGAAAACGGGCCATAGGCGTCCAGCGTTTTGACTTCAAATAGGGCCTGCAATCGCAAATCGCCATTGGTGGAATCGAACCGGCTGGCCGGCAATGAGGACATTTTTTCCCAATAGGGCTGGAACACATCGGCGAGATCTTCACGCGCAACCAGACGGTCTGAAACCAGCACTTCGCCCGGATCAAGCCGGGCCAAAGCCGCTGCGATGGTGTTTTCTGAAAGCGGCTGCATCTGCAAATCACCGGTCGACATGTCGAGCCAAGCCAGGCCATAGCCGCCTTGTGCTTCGGCGAGGGCCGCCAGAAAATTATTGCGCTTGCTGTCGAGCAGGGTGTCTTCGGTCAAAGTGCCGGGCGTGATCGTGCGGACAACTTCGCGTCTGACGACAGATTTAGAGCCCCGCTTTTTTGCTTCCGCCGGATTTTCGGTCTGCTCACAAACCGCGACCTTGAAGCCTTGCCTGATCAGCCGCGATAAATAGTTTTCGTGAGAATGCACCGGCACGCCGCACATCGAAATATCTTCGCCCAAATGCTTGCCGCGTTTGGTCAGCGTGATGTCGAGGGCGGCGGCAGCCTGGACGGCATCGTCAAAAAACAGCTCGTAAAAATCACCCATCCGATAGAACAACAAACAGTCAGGGTTTTCCCGCTTAATGGCCAAGTACTGCACCATCATCGGCGTCACACCTTTGTCCGGTACTTTTGCCGATTGTTCTGGGGCAGCCGGTTCAGCCTTTTGATCTGGGGCAGGTTCCATCTTGGATTTCTTAATCTTTCTTGCGGTCTTTCGTCAAGTTTCTACTCTCGTTTTACCACGATAGTGACCAGACAACAGCCTCTAATTAGACCTGCTTTTAAATCCGCCAAACTGTCATAAAACTGTCATATAAATAGTGTAGAAATTTGGCGAAGATTCATAGTTAACTTTAACACCATTCTCTAAATAAATATGTTGGATTAAGCCATATGGCAAAACGAACTATTCTCGATAAAGATTTAAAACGTATCGTCCAGCTGGAAAAAGCGACAGCAACGGTTGGACAGAGTAAAATCAATTTGGGCCTTAGTGTCCTCTTCCTCATCGGCGTCCTTATTTTTGCAGCCTTCCAGACCACCGGCCTTGAAGGTAGTGCCGTCCTAATCGCCGCCGCCATTATCGGCGGCTATATGGCCTTAAACATTGGTGCCAATGATGTCGCCAATAATGTCGGCCCGGCGGTTGGCTCGAAGGCCATCACCCTGCTGGGCGCGCTGTTGATCGCCGCTTTTTTTGAAGCGGCCGGCGCGATTATCGCCGGCGGCGATGTTGTGACGACGATTTCGAAAAACATCATCGATCCAAATGTAATCTCTGATAAAGATACGTTCATCTGGGCCATGATGGCAGCGCTTCTAGCAGCCGCCATTTGGGTCAATATCGCGACTTATGTCGGCGCGCCCGTCTCGACCACCCACGCTGTCGTTGGTGGTGTGCTGGGCGCAGGTGTCGCCGCTGCCGGTGTCGCTGCTGTTAACTGGCCGGTTATGGCTAAAATTGCCGCCAGCTGGATCATATCGCCTGTGCTCGGCGGGCTGATTGCCGCTGGCTTTTTAGGTTTTGCCAAATTTTTCATTCTCTATCAGGAAGACAAATTGACGGCTGCCCGCAAATGGGTGCCGGTTCTGGTCGCCATTCTCGCCTGTGCTTTCTCAGTCTATTTGGTGATGAAAGGTCTAAAGCGCGTCTGGAAGCCGGACCCGACGATGATCGGCCTCATCGCCGTCGGCGCTTTTGCCATCGCCTATGCTTTGGTTCGCCCCGCCGTCGCCAAAGCTGCCGCCTCAATGCCAAACAAACGCAAATCCGTCAGCGATCTCTTTACCATTCCGCTGATCTGTGCGGCAGCGCTTTTGAGCTTTGCCCACGGTGCCAATGATGTTGCCAATGCAGTTGGCCCACTGGCCGCAATCGTGAGTGCCGTGACCGCGGGCACGGTGGCCGCCAAGGTAACCCTGCCGATCTGGGTGCTGATTGTTGGTGCGATCGGAATTTCCATCGGCCTGATGCTTTATGGTCCTAA
>Ga0233428_1001457_pt1 | contig 25094 bp, 27 predicted proteins | sample SI_118_April2016_4_FD_179890 | JGI IMG/M metagenome (GOLD analysis project Ga0233428, IMG submission 179890) | Seawater microbial communities from Saanich Inlet, British Columbia, Canada - SI_118_April2016_120_MG | ecosystem: Environmental > Aquatic > Marine > Inlet | place: Canada: British... | reverse complement strand
AATTTCTTGATAACTCTATCACATCAGTTTTTAATGAATCTGAAATTTTAGCTATTAATGATGATGCTGGAAACTATTTTATTCCCTCTATAAATGTAAATTCTCTTGAAAATCTGCAGATTGAAAAAGGCTATCATGTTTTCACAAACTCTTCATTTGATCTGAATTTAATTACTTCAGGATATCCAATCGATCTTTCCTCTTATCAAATTGAATTACTACCATTACAGTTCAATAATATTTCGTATCTGCCAACAGAACCCATGAGTGTTGAATCTGTGATGGCCAATTTACCAATATTACTAATTAGAGATAGTGACGGTCATTATTATTTGCCTGACTTTGGAGTTAATACAATCGATCCTACAGGTGGTATGCAACCTGGAAGAGGATACGAAGTTTTCATCACAGGTATGGAAAATGTAATTTTTAGTTATCCTGATCCAGCGATACTATCCCGTTTCAACCCATCAGTAGATTCAAGAGAACAATACGCACAGATGACTTCTCAGCATTATCAGATAACTCCCACAGGAATTTCAAAACCCATCATCATCAAAAGCATTACTGGAGCAGTCAAACCTGGTGATGAAATTGCTGTATTTGCAAATGGAAATATGGTAGGTGCTTCTAATATTGTTGACCCAGATTCCCCTATCCTTGTTACGGTTTGGGCTGGGTTCCATAGTCATAATATTGATCTGCCTGGTTTTGAACCTGATGATAAGATTGAAATCCGATTGTGGAAATCATCCGAAAACCGTGAAGTAAATGTCATCGCTGAACTGGATGTTTCATATTTCGGAGAATCACAATTAATCACAGGTACTATTGTCATTAATAATCAGGACTTGATTCCTGAGAAATTCACGCTGCATCCAGCCTATCCAAACCCATTCAACCCTGTAACAACTATTAACTTTGCTATTCCTTATGATGCATTTGTTGTGATTAAAGTTTTTGATGTTAGGGGGAAAGAGGTTGCTGATTTGGTAAATGGAGTGATTGAAGATGGCTATCACGAAGTAGTTTGGGATGCATCCAAATTGAGTTCAGGAATGTATTTTGTGAAGATGACTTCAAGTGATTTTAAAGCTGTTCAAAAGATAATATTTGTGAAGTAACTTGATGAATTACTTTTTTATCTCTGTTTTAATTTCTTTAGTTTGTTTAAATATGGGTTGCGACAGTTCAACTGAACCTAAAATTATTCACGGTTGTTTAGATAGCCAAGCGTGTAATTATGACTCCTCTGCTACCATTGACAACAATAGCTGTGAATATATTGATAATTGTGATGTGTGTGACAATGATCCTACAAATGACTGTGAGGTTGATTGTGCTGATGTTGGGGGTGGTACTGCCACTTTAGATGATTGTGGAGTTTGTAACGATGACTCTACAGATGATTGCACTCAGGATTGTTTTGGAGAATGGGGTGGCGAAGCATTTCTTGATGATTGTAATATTTGTTCCGGTGGAACAACTGGTTATGAGCCAGGAAGTGACATTGACTTGTGCGGAATTTGTTTTGGCAATAATTTTTCATTAGTAAACGAACCATTTGAGGACGTGGGTGGTGATGGTGCATATCAGCAGGGTGAAAGCGCGTTTTCCATATTCGGTACTTGGATTTATTTTGATAATGGATTAGATGGACTTGACCCAGCATCTCCTGATTATCCTGGACCAGACGAAGGTGAAGGTGACAGAATCTGGCAGCCAGGTGACGGTTGGGTAGATGACAATGGGAATGGATTGGTTGATGAAGGTGGGATAGATAGCTATTTAATCCCTGATCCCGAAGATTACACTGATATCTGGCCTCCCCTAAATGGTATTTGGGATGACCATGAGGTTTTTGAGGACCTAAACAATAATGGTATGTATGATAATCTTGGTCCAGATGTTGATTGTTCTGGTGTTTGTTTTGGTTCCTCGTTTGTAAATGATTGCGGTTGTGTAGGAGGGGAATCAGGTCATGAACCAGAATTTTGTTATGGGTGTACAGATTCGAATGCCCTGAATTATGATCCCAATGCTACTATTGATGATGGGAGTTGTGAAAATTAATTTGCAATTCCACTGGGAGTTGATATCTGCCGATTACGTGCCGTTGAAAGTGTTGTTGGTCAATTGCAAACCTACGGTGTTTCAGGAGAAATGACAGATTATTTCGGAATTACTAAGAATAATGACGTTCTGGCATATTTGAAAGACATTAATCAATTTAAAGACATGAAGATATAATTACATGAATAGAAATTCAAACTCATTGAAATTCTAGGGTAAAATTATAAAGGGCGTAGTTATGAAAATAAAAATCATAATCCTAACAATATCTGCACTATTAAATAGTCAGGAGATACTCTATATTGATGATATGGAAAACGGGATTGATAGTTGGACTCATGAAGGTGATGGAATTATGGTTAGGGAAAATATAATGAACTCCCTGTTCTTTAGTATGTCTTTGGATTTCCACAACCCTGTATTTCGAGATGATATCCATTAAATAAAAATCAAAGCAATATAGAAATAAACTAGGACTCACCGTGGGTGAAGGTGTAAATAATAGTGTGAAATCGGTAAATTCTTTCTAAAGAAAAGAACTGCACCTCAGCCAGTTCCTTTCCTTAACCTCAGAAGATACTCCGAATCAGATCCCGAATAGCAGCAAAAGTCCCATATACAATGGCGAACTTCAACCACAATTCAAGAAAGTAATCGAACAATCCCTCATGCCAAGGTGATCCTGATTCATCGGGCATCGCAGCCCCAACTTCAGGTTCAACGGTATCTTCTTGGTTAACCTCAAATCCAATTCTCATGATGGACTCCTTTCTTTTGGTTTGTAACGTGTGTAATCAGTCCCATGAAATCCTGTACCTTTCAAAACAAATCCACAGGACTTTATCTGCCTTTCCATTTCAAGTCTGCAATATGGACACTTTGGCGAAGTGTCATGAACCTGTGAAACTTTATTTACTGCCAGTCCACATTTTGGACAGGCAAAAGTATAAACTGGCATAGTCTCTTCCTTTCTTTTATTACATTAATCCTTTATCAGCAAAAGATGTATAATCCCCTCCTGGTACAACAATGATGTGGTCGTGAAAATTGATATCTACAGTTTTTAGAGCCAGCATGATCTTATCAGTAATTTTCCTATCCTCTAAAGATTCCTTCCTGTTCCCACTTGGATGATTGTGCCCAACCAGAACTGCAGCAGCATTTTCTGTAATTGCAAGCCGAACAATTTCCCTGGGGTAAACAACCGATGAAGTCAATGTCCCTTCGAAGAGTATTTCAGTAAATACCAACTGATTTCTGCCATTGAGTAACATCACTACAAAACATTCTCTAACTGTCATTCTATCACCTATGACAGTCGTGAAATGTTTGGCAGCAGTTGCTGAGTCTGAAATAATCTCTCCTTCTGGAACTGTAAACCTTTTCCGGTATTCAAGTTCTAGATCTGCATCTGAAATCTGGTTCATACGACCCCCTTTACACCATTACTACCTGCGAGAACTTTTACCGATTCATATATTGACTTCTGAATCTGCCTATCTTTCACCTTACCAGTAATCTTCAATAGCTCTCTTGTGAAAGCATCAACAGGTGCTGGCTTCAAGAAACCTCTCTGTCCAGCTTGAATGAATATTGTCGTTGCAACTGCAGTTAACTGTTCTGATTTCATCTGCTGATCACCCAGCCTTTCATTCTGTGCAAGTACTTGCCTATAGATTTCGAACCAATTAGCGGAAAGAAATTCATTTCCATAAATCATAGCCTTTAATCCTTTCTGGTAATTTTATCTTTGAAGATGTCTCACGGAAGACAACGGTATTCACCTCTCCAAGCTGACCCTTCACACCATCAATTTGCTCTTTCAATTCGAGATACTGTTGCACAAGCCCATCAGGGATGTTCTCCCTAGCCAAACACAATGCAAACTCATCGTCAGATAGTTTACGTGGATCTTCATATTCTTCAAACGTATCTGCCATCTGGTTTTTTACAATGATCATTCTCTCTTTTAGAAAAGTGAGTTCTTCCTTTAGCTTTGTTGCATCGATTGAGATATCATCAAGAAATGGTGTTGCTTCCACTGATTCCATTTCAGTGAAATCTTCCGATAAGCCGTCCACATTGATCCCTATGTCAGAAACAAACTCAGCAGTACTTTCATCCATGAATAATTTCATACTGTCTGAATGGATATCCGTCATGGGACTATAATCTTTGATCTTGTTTCTGTGAGCAAGGACTGTATCTTCAAACTTTTTTGAAAGACTAATATCTGCTACCGCCAAATTATTTTTAGAAGTGAATACTTTCAAGATTTGCTTCTTTCCAAACGGATCAGTTTCACCACGAAAGTTCCGTGTCAAGTCTTGAGAATAAAACAGTAGCGGTTTGTCGTTCTTGATATCCCTACAGAGTTTGATCTTAGCAACGGTGTAGTTTTTTTCTTCGTCCAAGCAATCCATCTTGAAATCTTCTACATCTCCCTCAATTCTTTCTGGTGTATTTATTATCAGATTGTTATTCATCTTCCCTCCTTTATTTTTTCCCAAACTTTTTAATAGATTGGTCACAAACTTTGTTAAACGGTTTCTTGGAACAATACCCCTCCAAACAATGGCCGTTACCTTCATCAAGGTTTACAGCTTGAGCTTTGTATTTACAGTAGTCGTAGAGCTTGCCCTCCTTTGTGAGGTAATCTTCATACAGTTTCAAGAAATCTGGAATGGATACATTAGAAGTTTTTGAATACTGCAGATACCCCTCAGCAATCTTATCAAGCAGGGCATTGTAAACACTCATATTGTTAATCGACTTAAGCCAGTCAGGTAGCATCATACTGGATTTGATTCGATCTTTTACGTCATCAATTGTAGATTGAGTAGAGGGTCCAAAACCTTGGTTCACCTTTAAACCACCTGATCTAATTGGCTGAGACACCTGATTGCTCATCATAGGTTTAACCGTTGATTGCATCACCTGTGGTGTTACCGCCGGATTCCTTGAGAATGTGATTTCAGCCAGGAAGTTATTGATTCCAACAATCACATCGTTCAATACTCCAAGAGGTTCGTCCACCGAAGGCGACATTTTCGATATCTTCTTTTGTTTGAAAGGCTCATCCATTAGCGATAACTCAAGATCATCAAGATCTATCTCCAGATTGTCAGGGACTATAAATCCCACCTCTGCAATAAGATGTTTGCCTTTCTTTGAACTTGTAACAACGGGTAAGGAGGTATGTCCTGGTACAAATCCATTATTAAACTGTATCTTCCATTGCCGAGTGAGTTGGAGTTCGGGTTTTTCCTTTTTGAGTTTATCCAACCATTGATTTACTGCATCACGAATCTTTGCAGTAACTTGATCTCTATAACTCATAATCCCTCCAATGCCGAGACTTCATCTTCGTCCTGATTGTCGTATTCGTTGAAAATTATCTCAACTTCATTGGAGCCGCATTCCTTGCATTGTATCTCTCGTCGACTAATATTATCAGATAACTTATCCTCTAATGATTCTAGTTGGGTCAAATGTATGATTGTTAGAGTATCATCTTCATTAAACCTAAAAGTTGTTCTTGCCCAGAGTCCCAATATGAACTCGTTACTCTGGCAACAGGAATGGCATTTGATCTGCATATCTTCTCTCCCTTCGTAATTGTTTGAACTCCTCACGGGAATCCAGTAACTCTTTTTCAATAGACCTGTATCCATTGGAGGACCAGATACTATAAGGCTTGGAAACTTTTTTGGATCCACATCTGGCGCACTTAACATAATTATTAAAATAACTTTCTGATTCAGGATCCCAGCTGATAACACCGGCATTATTTTTAATTACAAACCTCACAATATCCATAAGATTTTCCCTGATATAATTCTCAGAGAAATTGAAACCATCATGTTTGGTATCTTGAATTATCAACTCTCCATTTTCTGTTTTAAGTTCACGTATTCCTTCAATTTCAACTTCAAAATAAAGATTATTCCAACAATCATGACAAACAAGTAACATCTCATTCCTCCTTTCTAAAATCAAAACAGGCAGAGATTTCATTCCCTGCCTGTAGTTATTGGTTATTTTATAATTGATCGGTACTCAGTATCCAAGATCCTTCTTTATGATATCAAGACTTAGGTCATAATGGTCCATCGCTTCGGTTAGGCCATTATCATAGTTTGGACAGTTATAAACGCAGTCTTCATCATCAATAGCTCCATCTTTTTCAGTAATGCACTCGGTGCACATATTAATCAGATCATCTTTCTCAATCCAAATTCCACATGTGAAGCAACCTGGGCAGAAATTATAGGAACAGTAATCGTACACCCTGCCCTGTAAATCTAGTGATTGACTTTCATCGCAGTTTGCACATCGAAATTGTGGTTTGCCTTCCCATCCTTTTTCAAGGAGTTTATCAACGTTTTTTGCAATGACATTCATGACTCTGTCAGAATATGATTTTAATAATTCAACAGAGATGCAACCCGATTCTGATTTGAGAAGATGTTTTAGTTTAAGATCTATCTGGAAAGCCGCTGCATTCCCACAGTATGTACAATACAAGTTATCTTCTAAAAATCTTCGCTCTTCTGGATTATAAATCCGAACTGTTCTTGACATGGTTTTTCTCGACAATATCTGTAATGAGTTTAGTTAGATTTCCGAATGACTGAGCCACATCAACGGCAGTCTGCAAGGAGTCTGAGACTCTTGCTTGTTTCTTTGTATGGATTGTCTGCTGGATATTTGAGGTTAACAAATAAACGTTTGCAGCAAGCACTACTCCATTCGAGATAACCGCAGCTGTTTGAGCAATCGCGGATCCATTAAACCTGATGCGAAGTTTTACATCACTCATGTTTGTGATTAATCTGAATCAGGAATAAACCTTGTACTACACGTGTTAATACAAACACAAGTCCAGCTGCTACTAGCAATTCCTTGGCGATATCTATAGTTGTTTTATCAATAACCACATCGCCATTATCTTTTTTCTCCATTATCTTCTCCATAAATTTTAAATGTTTGAATCATCTTTAAAGCACCATCAAGCAACGCCTGTTGCCGTTTATATTTGGCAAAGTCTCTTAATATAACAATCCCTGATATTGTAACTGTGGTTCCAACAAACAGGATAGTAAATCCAATCAGGATATGTTTTATTGAGACATCAACGATACTCGATGGTGCTGGCTTAGCAGGGACTTTCAATTAGCCCTGCTGTTCTTCTTCGGGTTCATCATCTACGACTGTCTGGCGAGAATCTTTGGCCTTATTGGTCACCGTTTCTGTGATGGTTACAATAAGAGACAATGCCTGCATAATAATTGTGCCTGCTTGAACAAGTTTTCCAGCCTTCAGAATTATAGTTGCCATGATATTTTCCTTTCTTTGGTTTTATTTAAGAGTTGTTTCATGCTCTGTAATTCTTATACCCGAAAGCAAAATTATATATAAGTCCGAAGGGTATATGGCGACTCAAAAATGGTAGTATTCTATTATATATATTGGATATACCTATCCACGGATAATAAATTCGTTCAGGATTTTAGCAGAATATTGTTTGTTAAGGGCATCAAACAGCGACTCTACCTTTTCGTATTCTTAAGTTGAACTGAAACTCCACCTATTAATTGCTCTGCAGAATATAAACTCTACTCTGAGGTAACTTATTTATATTAATTAGAAGGTAGAACTCTCATGAATTCAAAATCAGATTTTAAGAATACATTTTATCATTTTACGAATTATTGATTTGTTATCAGATGACCATTCCAAAAACCACTATCCCTTTCGTTTTTAACTACCAAGCAGTTGAGGTTGAACTCCAACGCCAATGTGATTTCCTTTTTAAGCAAAGGATGGGGATGGAAGTGACACTATCCCTTCGCTTTGATGTCCCCCAAAACCTAGAAACCCTAATTCAGCAAAATAGAACCCTTAAAGCAAATATTACTCTAGCATGGCCTGGAAGCGGTAAGCCCATTAATATCGAATTCCCGGCTCCTTATCATGGTGTATTCATTATTAGATCTGATAAAGATATGATTGCCACAAAAAGATGTTGGATTCCAATTCTTGCAGACAAACAGGGAGAATGGATATTAAAAAAATACAAAGATAAAAGTATTGATTTAGTCATACGTAAAGTATTCCCAGGTGGTAGATACTTAGAGTACCCAATTGATACTGGTGAAGAATTAAAAACAAAGAAAAAAATCCCAACAGTTATTCAAATAGATAATGAAGGAATAGAGTTTGCATTTAATCAAGAGAAAACTGCTTTAAGAAAACTATTTTTAAAAAATGCAAGTATGCTTGATGGAAAAAATCCTGATTCATTTGATGACCAGGATTTGTATCATCAGCGCCTTTTAACTTTCACAAATTATATTGTTGAAAGATTTATCGAGGGGTTAATAAATAATTTACATAAAGTTTTCAAAGATAATAATCGGTATTTAGAAATAATTCGATCATCCAATCCAAAAATAACTATTGATGAAACTAATTCATTATGGCAGGATTTATTTGATAATAGTAGATACTTTGGTTGGAGGCTTGTCCCAGTAGATTATCTTATATCAAATGGCAGACTGGAATTATTTTCACCTTTAAACAATATTGATGCAGTTTCACAGCTGACAAGCCTTAAGAGGTATCCATATTCAAAGAACTTACCTGCTATCTATCATCAAAATCATTCATCTTTCAAAAATATATTTTGCCCAATCGAAACTCCTGAATCAGCTGATATAGGTATTACTGTTCACTTGACAAAAGGAGTGACTACTGATATTTGGGGTAATCTTTATGTAGGAGAAAAAAACGAGAAATACATTGGGCATGCTGCTTCATTAGTTCCATTTTATCAGCATAATGATGCAGTAAGGGTAATGATGGGGGCAAAAAACCTAAGGCAAGCAGTTCCTATTTCTGGAGCTGAACCGCCAATGATAACTTCGGGTAATGAGATCAATATAATTAATGAAGTAAAACCTCTTACAATAAAAAGACTTGTACCAGAGGAATTTATGGAGTTTAAACCGGGCCGAAATCTGTTAGTGGCCTATATGCCTTGGTTCGGTTATAATTTTGAAGATGCGATTGTGGCGAGTAGCGACTTAATAACAAGTGGTCACATGGATTGGATATCTGAGCAACATTATTCACAATATATTTTACCTGGGTATATACCTGATTTAAACAATGGGATTAAAAAAATTGGCTGTAATATTTCAAATAATGATACACTAGCAGAATTTCCAGAAACCGAAGGTGATAATGGGCTACCAGTATTGTATGAAGGTGTAGATGGTATCTTGTCTGATTTGCAATATTTTGATCCAGGGTCGAAATTTATTGGGGGAGTTCTACGATGGACAGTAAAGTATAGAATACCTTTACAAGTTGGCAGCAAATTGATGGCGAGATATGGCAATAAGGGGGTCATTTCTAAATATTATACTCCTGATCAAATGCCAAGACTACCAGATGATGAGAATTTGCCTTCTCATCTAAGAGGGAAATCTGTTGATCTTGTCTTAAATCCCCATGGTGTTATTTCGCGTATGAATTTGGGACAACTTCTTGAGACCCAATATTCACTCGCCATGTCAATGGGATTTAAAGCTCCACCAAATATAGGCACAGCATTTGAACAGTTAGACCATTCCAAACTAAGTAATTTCTTTGAATCAAAACCACCATTTGATAAATATGGCCGTATTGAAATGCAATTTGAAGATGGGAGTTTTACTAACTCTCCTGTGACAATTGGGTACGAGTATTTTACAGTACTCAAACATATCCCATCAAAAAAAGCACATGCTAGGCGCGGTAGAGATAATAGTGATAGGTATAATCAAATTACAGGTCAACCTGTAGGTGGGAAATCAAATAAAGGTGGTCAGCGAATAGGGGAAATGGAATTCTGGGCACTTGCAGGACATCAAGCTAATCATATTATTCATGAGATTTTGACACATAGATCAGACGTTGGAATTGATTCAGACAATTTATATGCACAAACTACACAAGCCATTCATGATCATTTATTTGCATTAGGTTTTAAGTTTGATAAATATGGGAAGGTGAGCGCTGTATCAGGTTCTGATATTCACAATATTTCCAAACCCATTGAAAATAACAAAACCCGTATTCCAGCTATCCAAGGGAGTTTTTGCTGCAAAAAATGTGATTATAAACTATTTGGTGGTGAAAATATTATCTCAGCTGCTGTTGCCCAAAGGTCTCCATTACCAATAATTGATATCAAATTTCTTTTAAAACATTTTGGTTACGAAATTAAACACATACCAGATATTGAATTTCAAAAACCAAAAGTTGGTGCAGGTAAAATAGTTAAAGAATTTAAAATTGAGACAAACAAAGGTGATCTACATTTTAGATTGGATCTAAAACGCAGCGGAGTTAAACTGTTTTTTAAAATCAATGGTGAAGAACTAATAGCAGATCGTCGAATAGGGGATGTATTTAATCTTTCGAAATTACCATCTCTGAGTATTCAGTGTAAAAAACATACATCTGAAATGCTCATCTGTAATGATGCTAAATACCTTGCATTACCAATCCCTGGGGGATTGTATGATGAGAAAATATTTGGTAACACTAGTATAATAGATCCAATTCTAGGTTGGGGATCATTTGTATTGCCTTTTGAATTACAGCACCCTATGTTTAAAAACAACATGCTTAAAGTCATCCCTATTCTCCCAATAAAATACAGGTCCACAAGTACATCTGTTTTTTTGGCAAGATGGGAGGAACATGAAATTACAAGCGCATATTCAAGGATTATTATCAATTGTCTAAAATATGGAAAAACTAATGATAGTGAAAAAAGGGATGAATTAAGAAAATCAACTAAAAATTGGGTTAAATCTTTATATAAAAAAATTAGAAATAGAACTTTTGGAAAAAAAGGAAAATCAAAATTCGGTTTATTAAGAAGGCATGGTTTAGGACGAAGAGTGGATTATTCGGGACGATTAGTCATTGTTCCAGGCCCGTCACTTGGTTGGGATGAGGTTAGTGTCCCTGTAAATGTTCTATCTGTATTATATGGTGATAAAATTTCAGAAACGGTTGAGGATGAAAGCCTTAAAAACTTCTTTTTGAATTTCAGAGATATCAACCATCATATTCATGATGAAGATGCGGCATTAGATGCTATTAATAATTTCTTAAGCAATTCAAATTCCAGAGTACTACTTAATCGCGCTCCATCGCTTCATAAATACAATATTCTATCCTTCAAACCCATACCGCACCAAATTAAGGATGGAATGGTGCTCAAGCTAAATCCAATTGTGTTTAAGGGATTTGGTGCAGATGCCGATGGCGATGAGATGTCGATACATGCATTAATGGATGAGGAAAGTATTGTTGAAGCCGTAAAGCTATCTCCAATACATAAATCAAATATACTCTCTTTAGCTTCTGGTGAACCAATTCTTGATTTCGATCAGGATTTTGTACTGGGTAATTTCCTATTAAATGAAGAAACGAAATCAGAAGGAATTTCCAGGGTAAAACAGCTAATCAAAAAAGAAAAAGATTATCATGAAATAATCCTGTCAGAAATGCGTGCATCATTTGATGAAGTGACAAGAGATGGCGTTTCCTTTAGCTTCTTAGAACTATTGAAATGCAAATTCTCTAAGAAAGAAATAGAAATTTTAATGTCTGCAAATTCAGATAATATTAATTCTGAATTAGAAGATGCAGTCAAAATTAAGCTTGAAGAAATTGTTTCAGATAAATCAAACCCAGGATACTATTTTGCGGCAATGGCTTTTAGCGGGGCTCGTGGTAAAAAACAAATAAGACAGGTGCTTGCCGCAAGAGGTTTGTTATCTCCTGGCCTTGTAGGTTTTGAAGCGGATGACAATCAGTTTAAAATTCCGGAGTCACTAGTTGATGGCATGACCCCAGAGAGTTCATATATATCCACATTTAATGCACGAAGCTCTATGATAGATAAGAATATTGGTACTTTCAAAGCTGGATACTTTATGAGAAAACTTGTTCTGGCTTTATGGCCCTGGAGAATTGAAAAAGGAAATTGTGGTTCAAGATCAAATAAGAATTGTGAATTTATACCTAAACGTAAACTTTGTTCAAGTTGTTACGAATCAAATGTACATGATAATTACCCAGCAGGCTTAATAGCTGCCCAATCAATTGGTGAGACCTGCACTCAGCTAACAATGTCAAGTTTCCACTCAGGTGAAAAAGGTATAACCCTATCTGATGTAGAATCAATTTTATCAGATGTACCAAATAATTTCTCAAAATTTTATAAAGACTTAAAAGAGATTTCAGCATTCGAATATATATCGGAGAAGCATTTTTATATTCTATGGCTTGCCATTATTGCATCCCCAAAATCAACTCTAAATAGTGCTATCAAATACGATCAGTCGCCACTTTCATTGGTGGCGGGGATTGACGGGCTTGGGATGATTTCAAAGTTTATACTGGAAAATAATGAAGGTGATAATTTTGATCATCCGATTAAAGAATTAATTCAAAGTGATTGGATAGGATAATAATATGGGTAAACGAAAAAGAATTCGAGAAACAATTCGTGCCCGGGGAACCACCCTTTCACTTGAGCAAAGTCGAAAACAATCCTTGAGCCTGTCCCTACATCAATTGCAAACTACTGTAAGTAAAGTTAACTACGATGAAATAGAGTATCTAAAAGAGTACGATATAGATTTTGATATAAATGATAGCGGAGAGAAAGTAAAGTCTGGATTGTCAACAGAAGGTACAATATCCTTTGAAGAGGTTGAATTTGACAAAGATACTAGATTATCAAGAATATTAAATTTTAAAGATAATTATATTATAACGGTTTATAAAGATAATAGTGGAATTTATAAATGCTACTTCGAGCCGCCTCATTGGATGGTAGCTAAAATAAAACCTGAACATAAACAAGTACTAAATGCAATCATAAGAATTATTCAAAGAATTGCTGACACATTTGAGTTTACACATCAATTGCTATTGGCTGATCCCAAAAATGAATTAGAAAAAATTATAGGAAAGCTAACACAAAAAGAATTTGTTGAATTACTAAACGGTAAGGATAAGATTTTGAACGATGGAGATTTAAGTCTTATTAAAAATAATGTATGGCTTGTATGGGATGATATGAGCCTACCACTTACTGCTTTGTTTGAAAAAAAGAATAAGGAATAGCATGGCTGAATTATTAGGGACTGTTCTTGATGATGTATTATTAATCCAAAATAATAATCTTACAATCAATAAAATTGGAAATAAGATTTTTGATAAACGATCACGAGCTATTAAACGACTTTTTAAGTTGTCTAAAGTCAGGCAAGATAAAGGACTCAATATATTAGAAAGAAGTATGCTACAAACTCTTAGTAATGTTATGGAGATCAAAGCAAATTCCAAATTCAATAGTGATAAAGAATTAATCCGAACAATTTATATTAAATACAAAGATGAAACCAGTAAAAGTATTGACTGTTTGCCAAATAGTAAGAAGAAGGAATTTTATAACGAATTCAAATCTGGATCAATTGAAAGTGGTAATTCATATTTAATTAATAAGGATGGAAAACTAAGTTCTCTCATCGAAGAGAATTTTGATAAGGTTATATTTACAGGCAGTTCAGTTGGACTTGGGATTGCAACAACTACCTTATTAAAAGTTCACTCAAAATCGAAAAATATACCAAAGGTGTTTGGTGGTATACCATTGCTTGGTATTCTAGGAATTCCATTATTGGGAATTGGCGGGGCACTAATTATAGCACTGAATAGTATTTACTCATCACACAAAGGTTATAGAAATTACAAAGGGAAAGGAGTTAAAGAAATTGCCTTGATTACTATGGCACTAGTTCTAAAACATCAGCAAATCGAACAAAATAGTAAAAAAGATAAATATCTGAAATACATTTCAAATTTACTTGCGGTGGGAGAACACTTAAAGAAAGATCTTGACCTTTTGAATAAGGGGGGAGAGATGAAATGACCAATGATAATGAACATAAAAAGAATATTGATCCTAGAGTCCTTGCATATCTTGCCTATGTTGAGAAATTGCAGTTGGCTGTTACTGAAAATCCAATTAGAGGTAATATTAGTCTCGAGGAATTTGAGAAGATAGATAAATTAATCAAGACCTCGATAATTGAGAAAGTGAATAGGGAAAAACTATTAGAAAAAAATAGTATACAAAAAGACGATCCGACCTTAAAAGATGATTCTGATCTAGCGTACAATAAAAAAACAAATCTATTATCTCTAAATGAAAAAGAATTCATGAAAGCTTTTTTTAAAAATCATGGGATATTATCGCGAAACAGGAAGATGTTGTATATATTCGAACGTATCGTACGATTCCGTAAAGGAATAGAAGTCATTATTACCGGAGAAACAGGAACTGGAAAAGAAGGCATTGCCAAAGCGTTCCACCGGCTTTCGAAAAGACCTGGAAAATTAAGAGTAGTAAATGCAGCAGAGATGACAGGAGATCTTTTTAAGGACAAGTTAATGGGACATGTAAAGGGTGCATTTGCAGGTGCCTATGAACCTAGAGCCGGAGAAATTGAGCTGGCACACAATGGTACTCTTTTTTTAGATGAAATTGGCGACATTGATCCTGAAATTCAAGAAGAGTTACTTAGAGTATTGCAGGAAAAAACTGTCCAAAGAGATGGAAGCCCTAAAATTTATAAAGTCAATTTTAGGTTGTTAAGTGCCACTAACAAGAATATATCTAACCAAATTAAATTGGGTAAAATGCGAAGTGATTTTGCAGCCAGAATTGCAAGTGGCGTCAGCATAGAGTTACCTCCAATTAAAGACAGATTGACTGATGTTCCACTATTAGCTCATCATTTTTTTCAAAAAGAGTTATCAATTCTTCAAAAAGAGGATAATACAGAATTTGAACCAATGAAAGAGTATAAACCTGGGATTATGAAATCACAGGAGGATATTAAATTGGACAATTTATCGTTTGAAATCAAACCGGATGACTTTAATTTCCTCATGAAGAAGAATTGGTCTGAGTGGAATATTCGTGGTCTTGAAAAATATATCAGAAAAGTAGCTACGGCTGTTGATAGTTTATTTGGAGATATTAGCCAGCTAGATAAATTATCATTTTTTAAGCTTCTTGAAGATCCCGATGCAGATCTTGATGAATTTGCAAAACTATCAAAGTATAAATCAAATCAAAACTATAAGTTGTTCAAACTTCTTGCTGAAAATAAGTATAGAGATGATCCCACTTCAGAAAACTCTGATGATAAACGTGATGTTTTTATTAGAAAGATTAATACAGTAATCTTACAAATTGGACGAGACGTATCTTACCGGGAAAATTCAATATGTGATATAATAATTTCTCTTCTTGTTGAAAACCATATGATAAATAGATCAGATTTGGAAAGTTACATAAGAAATAAATTATCTCAATTAGTAAACGCAAATATTCTTACCATCGGTAAACTATACTTTAAGAAGGAAGCCCCTAATGCTATTAAAGAGTTAAAACAAATTCGTGTGGACTTAATTTCTAATTAAATTCTGCAAAAAGGATATATAGTTGCGGAAATTGTTTTAAATATTTAAATAAAATTCCGCAGAAAATGATATTTTCCACAACTCAATTTGTAGAGAATTATTGTTGTAATTAATATTGTAAAGAATTGATAACGCACATCGCGCGTTCGACAAATCCAACTTTTCGACCAAATACCATCCCTAAAATCCAGACGTAATTTTAATTCCCATATAATGTTTTTGCGAGTTCCATATACCCAATGAATAGTTAATACTTCCGCAATGCGGATTTTCTATCTATTCAAGAGGCGTGGGAATTTATCCTACCCAAATCAAATCATTACAACGTATCGATTCCAACATAGCTTTGATTCAGTAATTTGAACCATTGGTTGGAGCCCGAACTGATATCATTCGATAGCAGTCTGGTCGATACATTCTCCCTTAAATATTAATCATTAAGTTATAAAGTTCAACTGCAGTTCCATGCGACGAGGTAATGATTTGGCAAACTTTTAATTCATTAGGAAAACAATATGAATGAAAAGAAGACAAGTACCTATGATGGTACCAATAGACCGTCCTTACGGATGGTAGAAGTTATTACCACTTCCAAAATAGCTGAAACTCAGCTTAACAAGATCGAGCTAAGAGGTAAATATCTCATCGCTCGTCACACTGAGCTTTCCGAGAAAGCTAGTAAATCAAAAGATGCTAAAGATCTTCGAAGTTTCCGAAAAGAGGATGAATCGATCTTGGCAGAATTTGAGACGCTGAAGGGTGCTAAGATAGCAACTGCTGAACGTGTTGAAGTGCTCAAGGCATCAGAAGATGATGTTGAAAGTTACAAGTATGACACCATCACTTGGTAATAACGGACGGATAAACAAAAAAGGGCGGATTTATTTCCGTCCTTTTTTTTTACATAGGATTTTTTAAATGAAAGAAAAAGGTATAAGAAAAAAGGAGGCCGACATGGAAAAATTATTAAGATATCGAGATGCTGCAGAACTGCTGAGTGCCTCCGAGAGGAGCATTCGACGGTGGGTAGTTGAAAAAGATATAAAAACAGTAAGAATTGGTAGGTGCATTAGAATTCCTGAATCAGAGATGAAGAAATTCATAGATGGGGAATGTAATGTACAAACCCAGATTAATAAATTCACATTAGAAGGAGGTTGATATGGCTTCTGTTAGAAAAATTCCAGGCAGATCAGTTGAGACATATGTAATCGACTTTCAAGATCCATTTACTGAGATAAGGAAACGAAAAATCTTCAAGGGATCTAAATCCAATGCCAATGCGATTGCAAAAGAACTTGAGTTAAAACTACATCGCATAAAGAATGGGGTAGAAGGGTCTATTCGAAGCTCAGCTTATTTAGAAGAGTTTTCTAAATACTTTGAGGCAAATTCAAAAAAGGTAAAAGATGAAAAATCGGTAATTCGTGAGATGCATACTATCAATGTCTTTCTAAAGTACAAGCAATATGGAAGAAGAAAATTGAATTCTCTAAGATGCATAGATATTCAAAATTTTGTTGATTTCAGACTGAATTCAAGAAAGAAGAATGGTGAAAAACTCTCTCCAAACACTGTACTACTTGATATTCGAAATTTAAGAGTCCTATTTAACTTTGCTCTTAAAAATATGTATATTGAAAGAAGTCCAATGATTGGGGTTATAGGTCCAAAAAAAAGAGAAAAGAAAATTCGGTTTCTAACAGAATTGGAAATTAAGTTGCTACTGGATGTAATTGACAAACCTGAATTCAGAAATCTAATTGCTACCTATTTGTATACTGGTGCTCGTCGTGAAGAATTAGTTCCTCCATTATTTAGTTGGTCAAGTGTGGATTTTACGAATAAACAGATACAATTAACTGGAAAATTAGATAAAACTAGATATGTACCAATGAATAGTAAAGTGGAACAGATTCTTCAAGAACACAAGGAATTGGGATTTGAATTTCCGTTCAATTTCAAAGTTGACTACGTATCGCATAGATTAGCCGATTATTATAACGAAGCTGGTATAAAGGATGCGAATGTTCATGTTCTTCGAAAGACATTTGGGTCTTTACTTATCCAAAAGAATCTAGCCGATATATTTGTGATTTCAAAATTACTTGGACATAGCAGTGTTCGGGTAACTGAATCTCATTATGTTGAGCTACTAAAAGAAAATGTCGAGAAACCTGTTGAAGGATTGACAGATGTTATCTTACTAGAATAAATTGATTTAACAATCAGGTCTAATAGAGAGACCTTAATGCAGGAGAGGCCGCTCCTATGGCGTCATAGAGAGGGGTTAATGTGGACTGCTGGGCATTCTTGACAGAATGTCTTCTCTAATATTAGTGACGTAGGCACTCTGCACGGAGAAAGCTAAGCTAATATAAAACACGCGCCGTTGGCGGCAAACCTATTCTACGGTAGGGGCCAACAAAAATGCGGGATACGGGCGGTGATTTTGTCATCACAAAGCCCGTTCTCGTACAGATTGACAATTTGATAACTGCTTATCGAAAAGAATATTGTTAGAATAGAAAAGTAACCTGCGTGTAATGCGTGGGTTATTTTTTTTGCCTTGAATGATCACTTTCATTTTTTACCTATCAAATTTTTCTCATCTGTCATCAATTCTAAAAAAATATGAATGTTAAAACATGGGTTTTACAAATAAAGGAGGACCGCCCCTAAGCGATATATGAAGGATTTGCACAATGAAGGTTAATTATGCTTTTTATGTCGGTCGAGCGAATTGTAATTATTATCAGTAGTTAATTTCCAATTAATCATATAACGAGCATAATTGTATCTTTGCTTCATATCACATCCCTATAAATTGTTATAAATTAAGTGTGGGATATTAATTATTATAATACAAAACACGGATATGAAGATGCATAAATAATATTAATTGATCAAACTTGTAAAAATATCTATGACTGTTTTAAATGACTAAAAGGATTAAAGGAATACGATTGAAATTTTATTGTTATAATTGTGGCTCTGAAATAAACACCTCAAATAAGGAAGTAGGGGAAAAAGTCCATTGCAATAATTGTCATACAGAGTTGTTAATACCTGCAACTGCAAAAGTAACTGAAAAAAATGAAGTATTAAAATTTTATTGTTTTAAATGCGGTTCTGAAATAACTACAACACATTATGAAGCTGGTCAGAATACAGCTTGCACCCAATGCAGTCAACAGCTAATAATCCCATCCTTTGATAAAGTAAGCCCAGATAAAGATATTAACATTGAAAATAGTAATGGTGGAAAAATACGTAAAGAAATTGATGGCTATAGATGTAATAATTGCAAAGCAAAAGTAAAGAAAAATGATTCTTCATGCTGGAAGTGTGATATAGAATTTAGTGGTGATCCAATTGATTGTATTATAAAGTCTTACGCTGTTCCAGTTCAGAATTATTCAGATAGTACTTCGACAAAAAGATTTAATATCTATAAAAACGAAGCTGGGCATTTTGATGTAGTAAAAATAGGTTGGTCATGGCCAGCATTTTTTTTTAGTTGGATATGGTGTTTGTATAAAAATATTTTAAATTATGGAATTCTCATACTAACTATTAACTTATTTTTTCCTTTTTATTATGGTGTTTCCGATTTGATTACTATTCTAATTGGTTGGGTAACAATGATTTGGATTGGTACAAATGGCAATAAATATTTAGAGAAACAGCTGTTAGAAAGCGGATATAGATATTTCAAAACTATTTCTGCTAAAAATCATGAATCTGCATTATTATTATCTGATAATATTTCATAGATATTATTAAAAATTGTTTGTAGCTTCTCTAATATCTTTTGAATTTATTTAAGTTTTATTTTTGATGTTAGGACAGGCTTTTGTTATCATCAGCCAGGCAACAAATGAATATATAAGTAAATGTTGAAACATTACTGTAAAATCTCAAAGTTAAATAGCAAGTCCGAGACAAATTGAAAATATTAAATATTTTACTCTTCATTGGATTTACATTCTCCCAATCAATAATTGGCGAGGGTCTTACAGGTGACCAACTATTAGAATACATCCAAGATAACTATACACCTACGAGTACGATGGGGTACAACACAGCCAGAGACACCATGTATGCTGTTATTGACCTCAAGGAAGGTAATCAACTATCAGGGGTTTACAGTGGATACACCATAACTCTCGACCTTAATCAAGACCCAAGTTCCAATGCCTACAATCAAGGAATCAACTGTGAACATACCTTCCCTCAAAGTATGGGTGCAGGGGATGAACCTCAGAAAAGCGATATGCACCACCTCTTTCCATGTAAATCAAATGTCAATTCATCACGTGGTAATGATCCATTTGCAGAAATATCGGATGAAGAGACTGACAAATGGTACAGGGACGACTACTACCTAACTACAATTCCTGAAGAATACATTGATGAATATGCTGAAAAGTTGAATCACTTCGACGAAAGGTTTGAACCAAGAGAAGATCACAAAGGTAACACAGCACGAGCAATGTTTTATTTTAATGCCATTTACAACAATGTTGCAGATCAGAATTTTTGGGACTTACAAAAAGATGATTTACTTGATTGGAATTATTTAGATGAAGTTGATCCTGAGGAGGTTGGAAGAACATGGGAAATTGCATCATATCAAGGTAATCCAAACCCATTTGTATTAGATAATTCATTAGCATTGAGAATTTGGTTTGAAGATCAAATTGTTTACGGTTGTACCGACCCAAGTTCTCCAAACTACAATCCAGAAGCGAATGTTAACGATGGGACTTGCTTAAATATTCTCGGTGATCTGAACAATGATAGCGAAGTAGATATCCTTGATGTTGTTTTGATGGTTGACTGGATTTTAAGTTCATACATTCCTACTTATTATCAACTCACCGCTGGAGATTTGTCTGGTGATGGAACTATAGATGTATTGGATGTTGTTGCTTTGGTTGAGTTGATTTTAAATTAGTAAGATATCATAATTGTAAGAGGACAATAATTAAGTATAGAATTTGATTTTTTGAAGGAGAATCATGGAAACCTACAGTAGAGAATACATTAAATATTTAGCCCATAATGAGAATCTGACCTTAATTGACTCACATTCATTTATTAGGCTATACGATCAAAACAAATTCAAATATTGCTTCAAAAAACAACTCTCCAATGAAAGATACTCTTTAGAAAATACCCCTGAATTTGAAGAGTTTATGACTCTTTAATCATATTATAAAATATTTGTAATTTCTTCCACGCTTCCATGCTTTTATTCTATTAATTTAGGATAAAAAGATATTTAAACACTCAGAAGGGACTAAGATGATGAATACTATTATTGTTGCTATTAATAATTTGAAACTAAATTTTCTTAAAAGTACTATACCGCTTATAATTATTAATTCATTTTTATTTCCAAATATATTTATTACTGAATTAGCTGATCCCAACAATAACTCTGCCGCCAGATATGTAGAACTATATAATAATGGTGTTGACATTGATTTGGGTTCAGGATGGCAATTGCAAAGATATACCAATGGTAATGCCGACCCGCAAAGTCCTGTTGCTTTAACAGGTATCATTGCAACTGGAGGATATTACGTCATTAGTAGTAACGGAGGAGAATTCCTCACAACATACGGTGTCGAAGCCAGTCAGGATATTGGCACTGGTGGTCCTGCAGATAGTAATGGTGATGATCAAATCTATTTAGTCAATCCTTCTGGTGATATCATCGATTTCTTTGGTGTACCCGGCGAAGATGGAAGTGGAACTGATCATGAATTTGAAGATGGTCGTGCCGAACGAACTGAATTCGTCATAACTGGAAATAACGTGTATGATGTCAATGAATGGTATATTGACAATGATTCTGGCGGGGGAGATGGACCTCAAGACGCACCTGACGCATTTGATCCATTTAGTTGGATTGGTGAAGGTCCTATACTCTATATTTATGGATGTACAGACGAGCTTGCAATTAATTATAATCCCCTTGTTACAATTGATGATAACACATGCTATTATCTTGATGACATAGTGCAACATTTTCAACAAAATTGGCAAGGTATCCCTTTCGATCCGATGGGCATATATGTAACCTCTGCAATTTTTGATGGAATTAATTTACGTATTGGTGATGAGATTGCCGTTTTTGATGGCAATGAATGTGTTGGAGTGATTCAGTTGTCAGGTGAAATAACCACTCCTATTCAAATATTTGCTTCTCAAGATGATCCATATACTAATGAGATGGACGGATTTGAAGAAGGTGAGAATATTATTTACAAATATTGGGATGCAAGTGAGCAAATTGAAGTTATTAATGTCAACTCTACATTGTTAAATGGGGATGATGTATTTACTCCACTGGGGTTTTCAGAAGTTGATCTTCAAGTTAATTCGATATTAGGTTGTACTGAGATTTACTCTATTAACTACAATCCTGACGCTACGGTTAATGATGGTACATGTATTCCTACAATAATAGGATGCATGGATATTAATGCTTGCAATTTTGATCCAGATGCCAATTTAGAAGGGGACTGCTTATTATTTGATTGCGCACAAATCTGTGATGGTTCATCTTATGTAGATGATTGTGATGTTTGTGATGATGACCCCTCAAATGACAATGAGTGTTATGGCTGTATGGATCTGTGGGCATTGAATTATGATCCAAATTCTACAATTAATGATGATTCTTGTGAATACCCGAGTATTGGTGATATTTCGATGGATGGGCTTATCAATGTAAACGATATTGTATTACTTGTTGGAATAGTACTCGATGGAGAGTTTTATATAGAATACATGGATATTAACCAAGACTCATATTTAAATATTATTGATATTGTTATTTTAGTTGATATTATTTTGAATCCTGAGACTTTAGGATGTACCGATCCAAACACAATTAATTTTGACCCACTTGCGATTTATGAAGATGGGAGTTGCGAATACGAAGGGATTTTGATTGATATCGATGGGAATCTTTATCAAATATTAGCTATCGGGAGTCAAGTTTGGATGATAGAAAACCTGAATGTGACACATTACAAAAATGGAGATGTGATACCAAATATTACTGATATTAACCAATGGGGAAATTTGACTGAGGGTGCATATTCATATTATGACAATGACCCACAACTTTCAAATATATATGGGAAATTATATCATGGTTTTACAATTGATGATGATCGTGGGATTTGTCCAGATGGTTGGCACATTCCTGTTCCAACAGAATGGACGCAAATGATGAATTATCTTGGAAGTTGGATCTATGCAAGTGGTAAAATGAAGTCAACGGGTACCCATGAAAATGGCGATGGATATTGGCACGAGCCGAATACTGGTGCTACTAATGAAAGCGGTTTTTCAGCACACCCTGGGGGACTTCGAAGTTCAAACAATGAATTTGAAGATATTAACAATAAAGCCTTTTTTTGGTCAACTCGACAGGGGGATTATGGCTATTATTATGCATATGAACTGACTTATCATTCGCAATCAGTAGATGAACACGATAATCTTGCACCACGTTTCGGTCTTTCTGTACGCTGTGTAAGAGATTAATTAAATATGGGACTAAGAAACGGAATTCCAGATAATAATGATCACAGCAAATTTGATCAGTTATTTGAGAAAGAAATGGTGAGGGTCAAAGAACAAGCACAAGATCATTACTTAGAAGGAGTTACGCATATTTAGACAGTTCACTAATTAAATTTTATTAAATTTATTGAGGTCAGACAATAATGTACCAAGAGTTAGAGAAATACAAGAATAATGATCATTTCTTCTTTGATAATACTGAGGCACTTAGCGCCGTTTGCAATGCCCCAAAAACGAAAAACGGTATCTACACTGTATTAGAGTTGAAGGATGGTAGAGTAAACTTAGTCTATATTGGATCATCTGGTAAATTGCAAAATAATGGTAAAATTAACCACCTTAAAGGTGGTTTGTATGATAGAATTGTAAATGGAAAACAGTTTGGACATGCAAGGTCTAAATCATGGTCTGATAAATTGGTCAAAGAAAATATTGATGCTCTTGATATTTACTGGTACGATACATTCTCTGAAGGGGATATACCCGCTACAATTGAAGGAAAAATTATCCAACGGGTTTTTGAAGATTATGGTTGTTTGCCAAGATGGAATAAGGAGTATTGACAATCTTTAATTGGTTTATGAAGGAAAATCATGCAATTCCAACTCAACGAAGAATACTCACTCGACCACATCAAGCTATTTGTCAAAAGCAATGGTTACAGACTCACGATTGAAGAAACTCCCTGCTGTGACATGTACTGGGGTTACTTAATAGCCCCTCCATACATTCATATATTTGATAAAGATACTCTGATTTATAGGTTTGAGCAATACACCAAAGATTGGAAGTGCATATCAATTAAACATATATAGATAAATTCCCCCGCTAATCTTTTAATAGGTTGTAAATTCATTGTCGCTTTTGCATCTTATTTTAAGATAAAAAGATATTTAATCACTTTGAGGAAGGCTGGTTTGATGAAAATACTATTTTGTGCCATTTGTTGTTTTACTATTTCAATTGGGAGTCAACATGATGAAATCCCTAACTCTAATCAATTATTGGGTGTCAAAGAGAAAATTGTGACAAATTATAATTATGAGGAGAAATTTGGTTCATATGTAGTTTCAAGTAAAAATGAAACCATATACAAATATGACCTTGAAAGTAACGAGGTGGAGATTGAAAAATATTTGGATAATATAATTTGGTATCAAGAGATTAAATATTTTGACGACTCCAACAATTTAGCTAAAACAATAGGGTATTACTTATTATCAGGTGATAGCTCGAAAACTGAATTTCATTATAATGAATACAATAAGTTAATAGAACAAATTCAATATGAATTTGATGGATCTATTAAAACAATAGAAAAACTACAATATGATATTTCTGACAATTTGATTGAAGAATCAACATTTAACAAAAGTGGTGAGTACATAGATAACGTATTTGGGTATAGTAAAGTCATTAGGAAATACAATGATGATAATAATATTATAGAAATATCTTATTATTCTCCTAGAGGGGAATTAACAATTGAAAGGATTAGTAATTCGAGTAGAAAGATTTTTTCATATGATGCTGATAAAAGATTAATTAGATCGAAAAGCATTTACTTGTTTGATATAACTGAGTCGGAGGCAATTTATGAATATAGTATTAACGATAAAATTACAATAATTAACAATTTGAATAGTAAAGGCAATTTAAATTCCATAGATAAATATACTTATGATCAAAAAGGGAATAATACTATTATCAAAACTTTTGATGCATTAGAAACGCTCTCCTTCAGAGTCCAAAAATTATATGATGTCAGTAATCGCCTAATAGAAACTAACATTTCTCCAGCGACAACTATAATATACCCTCAACGACAATTAGATTTCCCTATCATT
>Ga0233428_1001452_pt1 | contig 25130 bp, 22 predicted proteins | sample SI_118_April2016_4_FD_179890 | JGI IMG/M metagenome (GOLD analysis project Ga0233428, IMG submission 179890) | Seawater microbial communities from Saanich Inlet, British Columbia, Canada - SI_118_April2016_120_MG | ecosystem: Environmental > Aquatic > Marine > Inlet | place: Canada: British... | reverse complement strand
TTTTAGTGTCAGTATATATCTTTGTCCTTGCGATCTTTGTCGGGTTCGAAACAATTACTAAGGTCCCCCCCCTGCTACATACGCCACTCATGTCCGGCACTAATGCAATCTCAGGTATAACGCTTGTAGGAGCCCTGATAAGTGCCGGTGCAGGCCACTCGTTCCTCAGCACAGTCCTGGGGCTGTTAGCCGTAATTATAGCTACGATAAACGTTGTAGGCGGATTCATGGTCACTGATCGAATGCTGGAAATGTTTAAGAAAGGAAAGAAGAAGCACTAAAACAGATGAATATTATCATAACGCTTGCATATCTACTCTCCTCCATACTATTCATTCTCGGCTTAAAGAACCTTGGTTCTCCCAAGACAGCCCGACGGGGTAACCAGCTTGCAATGTCAGCAATGCTGATAGCCATCATCGTGACATTAACAAAAAACGAGATACTGGATTTCACCTACATAATTGCGGGCCTCATTATAGGCAGTGCGATTGGAGTCATAATAGCCAGGAGAATTCAAATGACAGCCATGCCCCAGATGGTAGCACTCTTTAACGGACTTGGGGGTGGCGCATCCGCACTTGTAGCATTAGCAGAATACAATCGACTGACCGGAGAGCCAAGGATCGACGTCATCATTTCCATGGTTGTGAGTCTGTTCATTGGTGCTGTTACTTTTACCGGAAGCCTTGTCGCTTTTGGTAAACTACAGGGGCTTATCAGGTCTGCTCCTGTGGTGTTCAAGGCGCAGCGTTTTTTTAACATATCTCTTTTTATTTTATTTCTGCTTATTGGCATTATTGTCATAATCAACCCAGCTAACAGCACAGGCTTGCTCACCATCCTTGCAATAGCCTTAATACTGGGAGTCCTGTTCGTCATGCCAATTGGCGGAGCAGATATGCCTGTTGTAATATCAACCTTGAACTCCTGTTCCGGACTAGCCGCTGCAGCCACAGGCTTTGTTCTCTCCAACAATATCCTTATCATCTGTGGAGCATTGGTTGGCGCTTCGGGATTTATACTCACTAGAATCATGTGTAAGGCCATGAATCGTTCTATTACCAATATTGTTTTCGGTTCAGCTGGAACTGCTACAACAAATAACAGTAATAATGACAAACGTAAGGTTGTAAGTTATACCGAGGAAGACGCTTCAATAATGCTTGAAAGTGCTCAAACTGTTATTATTATTCCCGGTTATGGGCTTGCAGTAGCACAGGCACAATTCGCCCTTCAGGAGCTTGTGACAATACTCATAAATAAGAGCATTAACGTACGCTATGCAATCCACCCTGTCGCGGGGCGTATGCCCGGGCACATGAACGTCTTGCTGGCAGAGGCAAATGTATCATATGATCTGCTCTTTGATCTGGGAGACATTAATGATGATTTTCAAAACAGCGACGTTGTGTTAGTTGTCGGTGCAAATGATGTTGTTAATCCCTCGGCAAGATGTGATAAAGATAGCCCTCTCTATGGTATGCCTATTCTTAATGCAGACCAGGCAAGAAGTGTAATTATATGCAAGAGAAGTTTAAGCCCGGGTTACAGTGGTGCAGACAATGACCTTTTTTACCTGGACAAAACTCAGATGATTTTTGGAGATGCCAAAGAGAGTATCAACGCAATTATCAAGTTGCTTAAGGCTTGACTTAATTATTGCAATAAAATATAATCACGTTTTTGTAAGTAGAGTATCATTGATTTCGTTGGCATATTATTTGCTAATTTTATCACCTTATATTCTAATTAAATACAAAAAGATAAAATATGAGCTATACTACATCTAAAACTAACCTTATCAAAGATTGCTCTCTATTATTTGATTCTGAAATTTTTAATTACGTAGATTTTTTAAACAGTCTCTCTTCTTCAGTACTTAAATCAGCATACAGAAAGAAAGCTCTTGAGACACATCCGGACAGATCACTCGCACTTGGTAAGTGCAAAGATAAAATGGATAACCGTTTTAAAGATGTGATTTCTGCATATGAAAGACTGGATTCTTTTATCCAGGCAGAAGAGAAGATTATCTTAAAAAATGAAGTCAGGAGAAATAAAAAAAGCAGAACAACCAAGCGACGCACACAATACAAACAGGAAAATTCTTCAGGTTTTTCCAATAAGAAAAATACCAACAAAAACAACAGCTCTCAAAAAAAGCAGAGTGATGTTTCAGGACGTTTATACGAAGGAAATATACCAAGACGTAAATTACTAATCGGCCAATTCCTCTATTATTCGGGCCTCATTTCATGGAACACTCTTTTCGAGGCCGTTTACTGGCAGAGAAAACAGCGTCCAATTATCGGTAAGATTGCACTTGATTGGGGAATCCTGACACCAGAGGAAATTCGGAGGATTTTGACAGAACGAAATTACAAAGACAATTTTGGTGAATACGCCCTACGCAATGGATTCATTACCCAATTTGAATTCATGGCAATCATCGCTAAACAGAAAAACCTGCAGCCACCAATTGGAAAATACTTTATACAAAATGGGATTCTCGGAGATCAGGGCTTAATCAACATGATTCAAGGCCTAAAGAATCACAATACTAAAATAATAAATAAGTAATAGAGGCTTATCTCACTGTTTTCGTGTCTGTATATTCATGCAACATAATTTTGAAAGGTAATATAAGGAGAACCATATGGGAGCAACTGTAGATACTTTTAAAACAGCACACCAGGCAGTAACAGGCTTATTAGAACTAGTCGGTTCGTCGAAAGGGCAACAGCGAATTGATGCACTTAATGGCCTAAAGGAGGCTGTGCTGGCACATATTAAAGATGAAAATCGTATCATACAAGAAGCAATAGGCAAGCCGGATGCGGATGGTTCTTTTAAGTCTTCAGCACAAGGTTTTCTGGAAGAGCTAGGCGACATTGCCCAGTCAGCACTGTTACCTTTTTTTGACAAGTACTCTTCGCCTGATATAGTCGACAGTAAAGAGTTTATGGGAGATTTCAGTGGTATTAAAGGTGCGCTTTCAGACAGAATATCATTTGAAGAAGAGACGTTCTATCCGGAACTTGAAAAGCTGTCTTATTGAACAAGAATATTTTGACTAAGCCACGAAGAACACAAAGGGCAAAGCTATCTCAAAGTTCATCTTGCAACTCCCTTTCACTGGCATCACCCAAATGTACTTCTCCTGAATGAATATGGACTGAGTCGTTCATTGCAGATACGTATATACGCCCATCAGCTCCATGATTGGTTACGGCAACGTTTCTAATTGTCCTTATAACGTTATCAACTTTATTATCTGGTACAACAAATTCAACTTCTATTCTTTTAACGGCATCCACTCTCTGCTCATAAACCTTTCCACGATACACCTGTTTAATTACATTCTTACTCTCTCCGTATCCATGGCAATCAGTAGACGTAATCCCATGATACCCTGAACCGGACAATATATCCTTCAGCGCCAATGCTTTCTCTGGCCTGACAATAGCTTTAATAAGTTTCATAATACTTCTCCAAATTTTTAAAAATGATATTTTTAATAACAATTCTATATATTTAATACCTAAATATCACCATAAAAACCAGTTTCAGTAGAGTCTCCAATATGCCTGTCACCGGTATGAATATGAATTGATTGTTCTATAGGGAATACGTATATTCTCCCATCAGCTCCCTCTTCTGTTTTAGTAACACTCCTGATAGAGTCTATAACACTTTTCACTCTATAATCTGCCACAACAAATTCCAGTTCTTCCCTTTTTACCGCGTCTGTCCTCTGCTCATAAACCTTTCCTCGATATATCTGTTTAACAATTTTTTTACTCTCTCCATATCCAAAAGTATGTTTAGACGTAATCCCATGATACCCTAATTCGGTTAGTACGTCTTTCACGTCCATGGTCTTTTCAGGTTTACAAACTACTTTGATAAGCTTCATACCCCCTCCTTCTTAAATACTAAAAAATGATACTCACAGTAAATCAAAGTTAGCCACTCTGGCGTTCTGATTCCAGTTCATTCAAAACCTTATCAATTTGATCATCTGTCATCCAGCTTTTTTCAAAAAATATTCTACCGATCAGTCTGTGCGGGCGCCCTTCAATATTATCATCTGCCTGCTCTATTAAAGCCGCTTTCAGTTGGTCAGCAGTTACAAATCCTTTGTTTACTGATATGACGCCAAATCTCGAACAGTACTTGCGTGATATTCCCTTATCAATATGATCTTCCATCTCTTACCTCCATGTAATAAAGTAATTGTTTGAGCATTTGTCACTTCTTCTCAACATTTGCCAATTTCATAACAATTCTTAATTGTATCCCTGCGGAAATTCCATGTCAAGAGATACTCTTAAGGATTGTTCACGTAAAGGCATGAAGTATGTAGAGAAAAGATTTGACACGAATTTCACGAATAAACCAATAACCAGTGGCAAGTGACTGATGACTAATTTAGCCATTTGTTCTATGAAGTTTTGAAATGTCTTTTGAAGAATATGGGTACTTCTGCCTGGAAGGTTACCTCTTTATCGGTACGTGGGTGTTTGAATGTTAGAAATTGTGAATGGAGAGCCATGCGACCCCTAGGTCCGTCTTTCTTGCCATATTTAGTATCTCCAACCAACGGGTGGCCTAGCTCAGAGAAATGGACTCGTATCTGATTTTTCCTGCCAGTTAACAGTTCAATCTCTATCAGGCTGTAAACGTTTGACTCTCTCAGGACCTTATATTTTGTCTTTGCCAGATCCCCTTTTCTGTGATCCTTTACTGAATAGACCTCATATTTCTCGTTTTCAGTCAAATAGGAGGTAATCATCCCGCTTTTTTTCTTTAATATTCCATGTATCATCGCGATATATTTTTTCTTAACATCTTTCCATTGCACCTTAAGAGTTTCACAGGCATCAAAACTTTTTGCAAACACCAGAACACCGGAAGTATCCCGGTCCAATCTATGCACGGCAAAAAGCTGCTTCTTTGATTTAGTACTTCCCTTGCGTATATAGGTAGTTAAGATTCGATGAGCAGTTTTTACTTTCTCATAATTTGCTTCTACGGTCAATAACCCGCAGCTCTTATTAACAACAATAATATCATGGTCTTCATATATAATCTCCAGGCCTTTGGGCCTGTGTCTAAATGGTACCGGCTTAATTTTTTTCATGGAAAGAGGGCTAAACAGAACAAATTGTAAAGGACCTTTCAGCCCACTCACAACCTCAAAGTAACGGAATCATTGTACAGGTAATTTCCAATATGTTCAAATTACTTTTTCAACATGCATTCCATCTTGTCATTCCGGACTGGATCCGGAATCTATTGTCCACGCAAATGCAAAATACACCAGACACGAATTTCACGGATTGATACTAAAAAACAAATCTCAACGCTCCCCGGATAAAAAACGCTGAGGACAAGAAGATACAAAGAAAGGATTAGATGCAAGAAAACGATTACTGACAGAATCAAATTATTTAACCTGGGTTCAGGGGTTCATACTGAATTTTGATTTTACGACGAAGTCTCTGTTTTTCTTCCTCAGGCACACCTTCCAGAGTAACTCCGTCAGGTGTTACAGTCAAATCTGTCTTCGATCCGAAAAGCCACCGAAATTTCCTTACTTCCGCTAATACATACTGAGGCCCATCTTTTACTGCGAGAGTGCGATATTGTACCATATGGGCCTTCCCAAAGATTCTGAGAAAACCTTTAAGGGCTTTTCCTTTTAATCCTACTATCTGGTCACAGACAACAAGATTGTCATCTTTGTATTTAAGGAATCGATATGTAATAACTCTCTCATATATAACTTTTAGTGGTGGTTTTGAATCTAAGTCTTTATAAGAGTGGCTCTTTTCCGGGGAGTCCCAGAAGAGCGTAATATTCGCAACCAGGTATGGAATATCTGTATCATATGTTTCCTTAATTACTTTGTTCCGATTATAGTCGATTACCATATTCTGCTTAAATTCGAAAGCTCTATCTACATATTCCGGGACATTATGACCCTGACAATTCACACTCTTAAAAGCCTGATACCACTCTTTATAACCTATAAGAAGAGGGAGTGTTTCTTCCGGCGATTTGTAATCCTGCCTTGCCTCATTTTCTAAGAGATAAACAATAACATCTATCTGGTATCTTACACCGTTCGGTGTGGCAGTTGGATCGTAGGCAGGTTCAGGACCGCTATCCTTCTTCAAAACCATCTCCATTGCACGCTCAAGGCTTTCCTGGTCTACCGTCTGAAAAGGCCCTTTCGTCTGTTGAGCAACCAATACTGATTGAACACTTAACAAACTCAGGACTATAAAAGATATCAACTTGATTTTCATATTTTCACCTTCTTATTATGTTGTATCGCACACGCCCTAGCTGCATGAACGGAAAAACTTGGCCACAGACTTTCCCCGGACAAAAAACGCCGAGGACATAATGCTAAGGTTAAAGCGCAAATGGAATAAAAAGTTAAGCCACGTCCGCCCATACGAATCGTCGGGCAGGGATTTTCACAGATATACGCGGAAGGCAAAGGCAGTGAAAGGACGGTATCTAATTAAAAGTGAGAGGAGAATATAATTTCACACAGACATCACCAAGAAAACAAAAGATAATAGCTTTTCCTTTGTGTTCTTCGTGACTTAGTGTGAAGATTTAGGGATTCAAGAACTGTGAAGGTATTAAATAGGTATGGTGTTCCCTCTATCGCGCATATTTTCATACATATCTTCACGCAGTTTATTAACGACAGGACTTTCCAGATATTCATCAAAGGCCATTTTTTTATCTATAACACCATGAGGCGTTATCTCAATTATTCTATTAGCTATCGTCTGCAGAAACTGGTGGTCGTGAGAGACAAACATAACAACACCCTTAAACTCAATCAACCCGTTGTTTAACGAAGTGATTGCTTCGAGGTCCAGATGATTAGTGGGTTCATCTAAAAGCAGTACATTGGCACCACTTAACATCATCCTTGACTGCATTATGCGCACTTTTTCACCACCGGATAGTATATTCGCCTTTTTCAGTGACTCTTCACCAGTGAAAAGCATTCTACCCAGAAAGCCTCTTATAAAATTGTTTTCCTTCTCTTTGGAGTATTGACGAAGCCAGTCAATCAAAGTAACATCATCTTTAAAGAACTCTGCATTATCTTTTGGCAGGAACGATCGAATTGCTGTTGCACCCCAGGTGTAATCACCACTATCTGCTTTATCCTCACCCATTAATATTTCAAAGAGTGCGGTTTTTGCCAGATCATGTGCGCCAACAAAAGCGATCTTGTCATCATTGTTGATAGTTAATGTTATATCATTAAGGGCAACTTCCCCATCCACTTTCTTTGAAAGGTTTTTTATTGTGAGTACATTGTTTCCTATCGGTCTCTCTGGTGTAAAACGGATAAAAGGCAGTTTTCTTGATGAAGGCTTAATCTTCTCAATGACCATCTTCTCAAGCGTTTTCTTTCTTGATGTGGCCTGCTTTGATTTGGATGCATTTGCACTGAACCTGGCGACAAATGTCTCAAGTTCTTTCCTTTTAGCCTCTGTCTTTTTATTCTTGTCTTTTGTCTGTTGCAAAGCCAGCTGGCTGGACTCAAGCCAGAAATCGTAATTTCCGGTGAAGACGGTAACTTTCCCGTAATCTATATCTGCCATATGAGTACATACATTATTCAGAAAATGCCTGTCATGTGAAACCACAATTACTGTATTCTTGAATTTTGTCAGAAACTCTTCAAGCCAGTTAATAGATTGAATGTCCAGATGGTTTGTAGGTTCGTCAAGCAGCATAATATCCGGATTGCCGAAAAGGGCCTGGGCCAAAAGGACTTTTACCTTTTCATTACCTGAAAGCTCAGCCATCTTCTTTTCATGCAATTGGTCTGCTATGCCGAGACCGCTTAGGAGAGTAGATACCTCGCTCTCGGCCTCCCATCCATTAAGTTCAGCAAACTCATCTTCAAGGTCTGAGACTTTCATTCCATCTTCATTGCTGAAATCGCTCTTTGCGTAGATGGCATCCTTTTCAGACATAATTTTAAAAAGCCTTTTATGTCCCATTAACACAGTTTCCCGTACTGCAAATTCGTCAAACTCATACTGGTTCTGTTTTAAAACGGCAATTCTTTTGCCCGGCGCAACGCTTATGTTCCCGGAAGTTGGATCAATCTCCCCTGACAAAACTTTAAGGAGCGTTGATTTACCTGCACCATTGGCTCCAATGACTCCATAACAGTTGCCAGGACTGAACCTTGTAGTTACATCTTCAAATAGTATCCGTTTTCCGAATCGTAAACTTACATCGTGTGTCTTTAGCATAACCTTCTCTTTTCGTAAAATATGTAAATTGTTTATATATTAAAATCTGTATTTATTAGCGACAGGAGCTTAAGTATATGATGATTCCGCAGTGTGCAACGTGGTCTGTAACAGCTGTCTATAGGGTATTCATTATAAACGAGTATAGCTGTTTTGCAAGCCAAAAGAATATTCACCGCAGAGATGCGAAGAGCGCAAAGGAAAACATAAAGAAATATAACCACTGAAACACACGGATTTCACCGGACAGAATGCGCCGAGGACAAGGAGTTCACAGTGGAGGGATTAGAGGGAAAAGCAAGAGTGACAAATGACTAGTAGCAAAAGATTCGCTATATTGTTAAAATCCTCCTTTCACGAATATTATATCCTCAAACCGCCTTCAGGAATATCTGTTTATGGCCAGAAAACGATTACTGTCAAAATCAAAGTATTTGAACGGGCTTCAATGCCATAAGTATCTTTGGGTAAAACTTAATGAACCTGACAGAGTTCCTCAATTTGACGCATCTACGCAACAAAGGTTTAATCAAGGCCATCTAATAGGTGAGTTTGCAAAGAAACAGTTCCCTGACGGTATCGACATCCCTGCCTGTAAATTTACAGACAACCTTAAACAGACTGAAGAACTTCTCAAAAAATGCAAACCACTATTTGAAGCCGGAATCATGGTTGGTAACGCTTTTTCCAGGATTGATATCCTGAAGCCTGTTGGTAAGGATGAGTGGGATATTATTGAGGTCAAGAGTTCTACCAGGATTAAGAATATACATATTGATGATGTTTCTTTCCAGAGATATTGCTGTGAACAATATGGCCTTAAGATCAGGAATTGTTTTCTTATGACCGTTAATAACGAGTATGTCAGAGAATCTGATATTGACACGGCAGGTCTGTTAACCATGACGAAGATTACGGCCGGGGTAGATCGGGCAACTAACGGGATAAGACAAAGAGTAGACAGTATGTTCACCACAATTGGTTCTGAAAAGTGTCCTGATGTCACTATAGGTAAGCAATGTAACAGCCCATACGAATGCCCTTTGAAGGAAGAGTGCTGGAGCTTTCTGCCAGAAAACAATATCTTTGATATGTATGGTAGCAAAAAAGAGGCATTTGAGCTGTTTGAGCAAGGGATCTATTCCTTCAAAGATATCCCTGATGATTTCCCACTAAGCGGGAGACAGGAAATTCAGAAAGGTTGTGAGATCTCAGGTAAACCACGTATTGATAAAAAATCTATCAGAGAGTTCCTGGACAAACTGAAATATCCACTCTATTATCTGGACTTTGAAACGTTCGGTGGCGCCATTCCGCTATTTGATGGCGTAAGACCATATCAGCAAATTCCATTTCAGTTTTCGCTGCACGTTGTTGATGATGATAATGCGACGGCCAGACACCACTCTTTTCTTGCAGACGGTACAGGCGACCCAAGGTCTGAGTTCCTTGCGTCATTGAAGAAAGTACTGGGTAATAGCGGCAGTATAGTTGTCTATAGTCAGAGTTTTGAGAAGAGAGTATTAAGAGCACTTGCAGCAATGTTTCCTGAATACAACGATTGGGTCGAGAACCTGAATGACAGAGTGATCGATTTGCTTGCACCGTTCAGAGCCTTTCATTATTATGATTCCCGACAAAAAGGCAGTGCATCTATTAAGAAAGTTCTGCCTGTTTTGACCGGAACGAGTTATGATCATCTGGACATATCTGATGGCATGAATGCAAGCCTTGCCTTTTTGGATATCATTACAAATAGTGCCCAGACAGAAGAGAGAGTCAAAATCAGGAATGATTTAGAGAGATATTGCGCTCTAGATACGGAAGGTATGATATGGATTGTAGATAAGCTGAAAGAATTAACAAAGGGGATAACGGTTTAATCAGTTCAAATATTTTAGAGTGAGTAATGACAAAATACCAGATACAAATTTACTGATTGGCACTAAACGTTTTATTTATAAATCCTGATAGTTCTGTAAACTTAAAAGGCTTCTTAGCGATGAAGTCCACATTTAACTCTTCTAAAGTAGAAATCTTTTCACTCCATCCAGTGATTATTCCAATTTTAGGCCTTTTCTCAAGCTTGTTCAATACTGCTACCACCTCATGCCCAGACATATCAGGCATAACAAGGTCACATAGAACAAGGTCAAAGGTCTCTGTTTTCAACACCTCTAGCGCCTTGCCGCCACTTTCAGCAGTCTTAACCGTATGACCATTCTTAACAAGAAACATTTTCAGGAGAGAACGCATATTTTCTATATCATCAACCACCAAAATGTTGAGGCCCTTAGGCTTCATTCTCTGATCTTCTACCGGTGACTCAGTATTTTGAACAGACGATATTGTAATAGGAAGGCTAATCGTAAATGTCGTACCTTTTCCCACCTCACTCTTCACCTCTATTCGCCCACCATGCCTTTCTATTATACCGTAAGACACGCTCATGCCCAGTCCGCTTCCCTTTTCACGTTTTGTAGTATAAAACGGCTCAAACACTCTACGCCTCACTTCCTCCGGCATGCCCTCCCCTGTGTCGGATATGCCGATAAGTACATTACCTTCATTTTGCCATGTACGAAAAGAGAGGCGTCCGCCTTCATACATTGCATCCATGGCATTATTCATTATATTTATGAACACCTCTCTCAATTCTGATTCGGTTCCCATTATTATTGGTACTTCCACAATACCGTCTCTATCTAAGTCGTAGTCAATTCCACCCGCCTTAGCAATGTTCATCCATCTGGGCTTTACGAAACCAATCGCCTGTTCCAGCACGTCCTTTATATCGACAGGCACTAATATGTAAGAATCTTTCTCCTGCTTTGTAAACATCCTCATTCTGCGGACTAATTTGGCTCCGTCATCGGTTACTTTACTAATTGTATGAAGCGCGCTAATCAACTCCTTATTATCTTCATTATCCAACTCAAGTAGTTGTGTCATACCGGAAATTATGGCGAGAATATTGTTGAAATCGTGAGCTATACCAGCTGTTATCATTCCCATTGACTTTAACTTCTCTGATTGAATAAGTGTCTCTTCTGCCTGTTTACGTTTGATAAAGAGACCGATCTGCCTGCCAATGGCAGACATCATATCAAGCAACTCCTTATCTGGTTTTCTTATCTCTCTGCTAAAAAAGCAGAATGTGCCAAGTACATCATTGCCAATTATAATGGGAAAACCAAAAGCACCATGCAATCCATCTCTATCTGCGGCGGCTGCTCTTTTAAAATTTGTATCACGAACAACGTCTGCAACCCATATAGACTCGGCATTTTTCCAGACACGACCTGGCAGCCCGGTTTGAGGAGAAAATGTTATTTGTCTGGTAGCCGCTTTAAATTCTGAAGCCTTAAGCGATGGTATATTCCAAATCTCGGTATTAAGCAGAAGCTTCTTTTCATTGTCCAATTCCCACATTTCGCCAAGATCCCACTCCAGTGCTTCACATATGGCTTGAAGAATCTTTGGTGCAGCCACTTTAAGCGTGTTAGATTCTGCCAGTACTTGTATTATGGCATGCTGAGCATGAATAAATGCCTCCCTCTTCTTACGCTCAGTGATATCGTCCTTAACAGCAATGAAATTAGTTATAGCACCTTTGTCATCCTTAACAGGAGAAATTGATACAAACTCCCAGTATAGTTCACCATTTTTTTTCAGATTACAAAATTCCCCCTTCCAATCATTACCGGCTTCAATAGCATCCCATAACTCTTTGTATACTCCAGAGGGTGTTCTACCAGATTTCAATAACCGAGGGTTTTTACCCAAGGCGTCTTCACTTGTGTAACCAGTGAGCTGTGTAAATCTAGGATTTGTATATTCTATATTACCTTTAGTATCTGTTATTAAGATTGTGCTGGAAGATTGCTCAACGGCATGAGTTAACTTCTGCAGCTGTCTTTCCGCTTTTCTACGTTTGGCTACTTGATTAATGACAGAGAGAAGATGATCCATCTCCAACGGCTTAAGTTCATAAGATATGACCCGTTCTTGCTTCATCGCCTCAATTGTACTGTCTAGAGAGGCATTGGCAGTCATAATGATGAATTCCATTGACGTTGAATTACTTGCCAAATCAGCCACAAGATTTGTACCTGAAATGTCAGGCAACCCAAGATCAACAAGAGCGATATCATATCTACTGTTTTGTGACATATTAATCGCATCTTTACCATTACCAGCGGTACTAACAGCAAACCCATTATCAGCCAAAACATCTTCTAGGCTGTCCCTGAACTCTTCATTATCCTCAACAATTAGAATACTAAGTTTTGTTTTCATCGGTTATATGTTCCTGGTTTCCAATCTGTCTGAGTGACGGGTACAATATACGGAATACGAATAACAAATTGCAAAATATGATACGGATTTCACTAATTGACACTAATTAAAAGATAAGAGAGCTGTTCACTTTTCTGTCTGGTCTTTAAGCCGAAAATTATTGGAAAGCTTCAATAGCACAATTCCAGGAATCACTACGATTGCCATTGCGATATAGTTAACTGCATTTAATGGGCTCAATAGCTCTTGAACACCGGAGTAGCCCTTCCTCGACCAGACCATACATATTCCTACAACGATCAGAAGGCCAGTAGCCACCAGCCAGATGTATCCAAGTACTTTACAATAGGTTGCCCAGAACTGCAATTTTGATTCTCCTTTAATGATGTATTAAATGAACCGTTCAACCAGTTTAATCGGATTAAATATGAGGATTACAATTGATATGGTTAATACAAAACAGCGGACTGTTGAGCAAATGCAATTATCTTTGAGGGGAATATGCCAAAATAGATTGTACCGCAAATAGCAATTATAATAGCGGAAATGATTAGTGGTGAGAGTGAAAGTGGAGCGAATTCACGTATCGGTTTTTTCATGTATATAACAACAGTAATCCTTAGATAGTAGTAGACGGAGATAACACTGTTAATCATACCAATGATGGCCAGTATGATAAATCCGGATTTGATGGCAGCACTGAAGATATAGAATTTTCCGATAAAGCCTACCAATGGCGGAATGCCAGCCAGTGAGAACATGAATATGCACATAGCCACTGCCAACAGAGGATGTTTGTAGCCGAGGCCGCTGAAATCTTCAATATTCGCATTCTCCTCGCCTTTTCTGCCAAGTACTATGATTATGGCAAATGCTCCCAGGTTCATAAATGTGTATGCCAGCATATAGAAAAGCAGGCTCGCAATTCCAAATTCTCCCCCTACTATAATAGCAACTAACGCATATCCCGCATGAGCGATACTCGAATACGCAAGCATCCTTTTTATGTTTGTCTGTGAAATAGCCACAAGATTTCCGACTGTCATTGTAAGGACGGCCAGAACCCACAACACGATTGACCACTTAGGCTGCAGACCGGGCAGAGCCACGTGAAAAACTCTCAGGAAGACGGCAAAGCCAGCTGCCTTTGGTCCTATTGACATAAAGGCAGTAACCGGTGTCGGAGAACCTTCATATACATCAGGAGACCATTTATGGAATGGTACACATGCGACCTTGAACCCAAAGCCTATAATAAGCAGGGAAGAACCTGCAACAATCATTGGATTTGAAAGTCCTGAATTTTCAGCAATAAATGCGGCAATCTCTTTCAGGTTGGTTGTACCGGTTGCCCCGTACAGCAATGCGATACCATATAGAAGAAAACCTGTTACAAACGCACCAAGCAGAAAGTATTTCAGTGATGCCTCATTTGAACGGACTTTATCTCTAGTGAAGCCAGCCAGCACATAAAGTGAAATGGACATTATCTCAAGTCCGAGGAAAATCGTGAGCAAGTCCGCCCCACCCGCCATCAACATCATACCTACAGTGGCAAACAGTATCAGTGTATAGTATTCACCATAGTTCACACCTTCCTGTTTTATATAATTTTCAGACATAAGAATTACTAGAGCCGTACTTAGCAGGAATACCAGATTGAAGAAGACCGAATAGTTATCTACAACAAACATGTTACTGAATGAGTAGACGTTCTGTCCTATCTGAGTATAGACAACAACTCCGGTAGCAATAACTACGAGAAAGCTTATGTACCCCAGACGGTCCTTAAAAGTCTTCCTGCAGAACACGTCAAGAAGCAGTATGAATATCGCTGCAATTGAGAGACTCACAATAGGCGATATACTCTTTAAATCAAATGGTGGAATAACTATTTCCATAGTTTAATCAATCTCTCTACAGGGTTACGTGAAGGTTCGCTCAACCTTCCTTCACTTATTATTTAATCTTCACTTTTAACTTCACTAGCTTCAAGTACATCTTCACTTTTTCCAAGCCTATTCAATGTCATCTTATATTTTTCATCCACCTGCGTTAAGAGGTGGTTTACGGATGCATCCATCCGGGACAATATGGGTTTAGGGTAAATACCAATCCAGAAGATTAGTATCGTTATAGGCAGCAACAGTGCCAGCTCACGTCTGTTAATATCCTTCAGTTTCGAATTTTCCGGATTTGTAATCTTATTAAACATAACTCTCTGAAACATCCAGAGCATGTAGCATGCTGAAAGAATAACGCCGGAAGTCGCAATGACGGCAATCAAAACGTTTGACTTAAATGTCCCCAGCAATACCAGGAATTCACCTACAAATCCATTCAGGCCAGGCAGCCCGATTGAAGACAGAGTCGCAACCATAAAGAATACCGCAAGTATCGGCATTTTTTTCGTCACACCTCCATAATCAGCAATCATCCGTGTGTGCCTTCTTTCATATAACATTCCAACAATCAGGAATAACGCACCGGTACTCAAGCCGTGATTTATCATCTGAAGGATTCCTCCCTCCATTCCCTGAACATTAAATACAAAGATGCCAAGTATTACAAAACCAAGATGACTGACACTTGAGTACGCAACCAGCTTCTTTAGATCTTCCTGTACCATCGCTACAAGCGCTCCGTAAATGATACCCGCAACTGCCAGCCACGTAATAAGTGGTACAAATTGATGACTGGCGTAAGGAAATAGCGGCAGACTGAAACGCACAAACCCATAGGTTCCCATCTTTAACAACACCCCTGCCAGTATAACACTACCGGCCGTTGGAGCTTCCACATGAGCATCCGGTAACCATGTATGAAACGGAAACATTGGTACCTTTATCGCAAAAGCGAAGAAGAATGCAAGGAACAGCCAGAATTGAGCACCAAGTGGAATGTCAAGGTTGTATATTTTCAACAGGTCAAATGTGTATTCGCCCGTTGCGTTGTAATGCATAAAATAGAGGAATATTATGGCAATCAGCATCAATACACTTCCTGCCATTGTATATACAAAGAATTTTATTGTAGCATATATCCTTCTCGGACCGCCCCATACACCAATTAGCAGGTACATCGGGATCAACATGAGTTCCCAGAACATGTAGAAGAGGAACAGATCGAGAGAGATGAATACTCCCAGCATCCCAGTCTGCAGGATGAGCATCGCAATCATGTACTCTTTGATCCTGTCCTTTACATTCCACGATGCCAGTATGCATATCAGCGAGAGGAAACTTGTCAGCAGAAAAAGGAAGAGACTTATGCCATCGATACCTACATGATAACTTATTCCAAACTCCTTTATCCATGGAACATTTTGTACGAACTGGAATTCAGACGTGTCTGTTTTGAATAAGATGAACAGGGGCATTGAGATTATAAAATCTATAATCGCAACAGCCAGAGCGACACGTTTAATCCTCTCCTGTTTTTCTCCATTTATGAAGAGCAGGATTATCGCCCCTAATAGAGGCAGAAATGTAACTAAAGTAAGTATAGGACAATCACAATTCATGAATTTAAGAACCTAACTGCTAATGTTTACAAAAATAATATGGAACATATGATGATAATAATTCCACCCAGCATTATAGAGAATGCATAGTTGCGCACAAAACCTGTCTGGCAGAGTTTCAACACTTCACCTTTGAGTATGGTGAGTCTTCCAACCGCATTGACAAAACCATCTATAACTCTCATATCTACTACCTTCCATAAGAGATTTGAAACCCTGAGGGTTGGCTTGATAAAAATTCCATCGTATATTTCATCAACAAAATATTTGTTTAATATGATATTGTAAGTTTTTCCAAACTTCTTAGCTATAGTTCCTGGCAGATCAGGTCTTGAAATATACATTATATAAGCCAGTACAATCCCGACAATGGCTATACCTGTCGATATCCCCATCATAGAGAACATCAGGTTGGAAGAGACATGATGCGATTCTACCCCATGATGGCCGGCTCCTATGACCGGAGCAAGAAATTCGTTAATTACACTCATTGTTGGAAAACCCAGGAATCCACCGACTATGGAAAGAACGGCAAGCACTATTAACGGGAAGAGGATGCTCTTTGGTGATTCATGAACATGCTCCTCAACATGCTTGGTCATCTTTGATTTTCCGTGAAATGTCATGAAAAGCAATCTGAACATGTAAAAGGCTGTCAGGAGTGCTGCTAAAGCACCAAGACCCCAGAAGAACAGATTACCCTTCGTATATGCCTCCAGTAAGATTTCGTCCTTACTGAAGAATCCGGCAAATGGAGGTATACCAGCAATCGCAAGTGTACCTATAAAAAAAGTTATGTATGTTATCGGCATATACTTTTTGAGAGCACCCATCTTCCTCATATCCTGCTCACCTCCCAGGCCATGAATCACACTTCCTGAACCCAGGAACAGCAGCGCTTTGAAAAAAGCGTGTGTAACCAGATGGAATACACCGGTAATGTATCCACCCAGACCACAGGCAAGGAACATATAGCCTATCTGACTTACCGTAGAATATGCAAGGACCCTCTTAATATCATTCTGCACAAGGCCAATACTTGCCGCAAACAGTGCGGTTGTACCACCTATAACCGCTACAACTGTCATTGTAAACGGAGACAAAGTATATAGTACGTTACACCTTACAACCATATATACACCGGCTGTAACCATAGTTGCCGCATGTATCAACGCGCTGACAGGAGTAGGACCTTCCATAGCATCTGGAAGCCATACATAGAGTGGAATTTGTGCCGATTTACCAACAGCACCTACGAATAGTAAAAGTGTTATAATCGCAGCAACGGTACTACCAATTTGTAGATGTTCCGGAGCGGCGTGAAATACTTCAGTAAAGTCTATAGTATGGAAGGTGACAAATATCAAGAGGATGGCAAGAATAAATCCGAAGTCCCCTACACGGTTTACAATAAATGCCTTCATTCCCGCTGCAGATGCGGATCTCTTCTCAAACCAGAAACCGATTAAAAGATATGAACAGAGGCCAACACCTTCCCACCCTATAAACATGAGAAGGAAATTATTAGCAAGAACGAGAAGCAACATTGAGAAGGTAAACAGATTCAGATAGGTGAAGTATCTATAGAAGCTTTCATCCTCATGCATGTAACCTATAGAATACACATGGATAAGAAATCCTACACCGGTAACTACCAGTATCATCACTACCGAGAGCGGATCTACCTGCAGGCCGGCAATCGCCTTAAATGCACCTGAGCCTATCCAGGTAAAATACTCTTTTTCAAATACCCTGTGCTCAGGCGAAAGTTTCAGCAGATCAAGAAGTACAAAGAGTGCGACGATAAACGATAGACCTATCGCAGCACATCCTATAAATCCTACTATAGATTTGTTAAGCCTCTTTCCCAGAAATCCATTTATTATGGTCCCTGCAAGCGGAAATAAGAGTACTAAACAGATTAAATCTAAAAATGAGTTCCCAAACATTATATTATCCTTTTACCACTTCATTATATTTATATCATCTACGTTAACAGTAGCTTTGTTTCTAAACAGGGCAATTATTATTGCAAGACCAACTACCGCCTCTGCCGCCGCAACAGTCATTATGAAGAAAACAAAGATCTGGCCATCCATCGAATTCTGTTGACGCGAAAAAGTAACAAATGCGAGATTTACCGCATTCAGCATCAATTCAATAGACATGAAAATAACCAGGGCATTTCTGTTGATTAAGACGCCCACCGCCCCTATTGAAAATAGAATACCGGAAAGTACTAAATACCATGTCAACGGAACTACCATCACTTCTCTTCCTTAATAATTTGTTTTTTTGCTAAGACTATAGCCCCTACAATAGCGGCAAACAAAAGTATAGATGCAATCTCAAAAGGCAGAACGTATTTTGTAAATAACATTTTACCTACAAGCTGTGTGTTCCCGATCTGGTCCATAACCTCCGGAGTATACTCACCCTGTGCACCTTGATAAATTGTTCTCGTCATTATAACACCTATCATAACAACAAGCATCAAACCAAGAATTATGGCAGCAGGTTTCTGCATTGGCAGCTTATTCCTGTCACCTTCCAGATCATCTTTATTCAGATTAAGCAACATGATAACAAAAACAAATATCACCATTATTGCGCCGGCATAAACCATGACCTGTACAGCAGCAACAAACTGAGCATGCAGTAGTACATACAAGACCGCAAGAGAGACCATTGTTTGGATAAGAAACACCGCGCTATAAATCGGGTTCTTTTGAAAAACCACGCCAATAGCACAGGCAATTATTATCAAACTCATTATTATGAACATTAAACTTTCTAACATGGTATTAGACCTTATTTAGATTTTTTCCTGGTTTTCTTTTTAGCTTTTTTCTTAAGTGGCACTAACAATTTCTCTTTATTATAGACACGGTCATTCGCGTTTTCCGTAGCCAGCTCATAGTCCTGTCTCAGGAATATAGCCTCCTCCGGACAGACCTCTTCACAGTACCCGCAGAAGATACAACGGAACATATCAATTTCATAAGTCTCCGCATATCGTTTGCCATTCTGATCTTCGGCACCTTCAAGGTTAATACATTCAGACGGACAAACTGTAGAACAGAGCCCGCAAGCGACACACTTCTCTTTGCCATCTGCATCCCTCTGTAACTCATGCAAGCCCCTGAAACGCGGATATGGCGTCCATTTCTCATCAGGGTATTGCATCGTAACCACTTTAGACGGACTGAGAAAATGCTTTAACGTAAGCGCTAAGCCTTGTAATAATGGTTTTATCATATTTTAAGTCTTCTTAAGAAGCTGTTTAAAACAGCTTATAAAAGGGCCATTACAACCCCTGTTATCAATACATTTACTACTGCCACAGGAAGTAAAACCTTCCATGCAAACTGCATAAGTTGATCAATCCTAAACCTTGGAAAAGTAGATCTCAGCCATACGAAAAAGAATATGCACAGAGCCATCTTAATCAAGAACCAGACAACTGGCGGCAGGAACGGACCTCTCCAGCCACCAAAAAAGAACGTAACGCCAACTGCCGATACGGTAATAATATTTGCATACTCTGCCATGAAGAATAACGCAAACTTCATGCTGCTATATTCTGTATGGAATCCTGAAACAAGCTCAGTCTCCGCTTCCGGTAAATCAAAAGGACATCTATTTGTCTCAGCTATTGCGCTTATCGCGTACACGACAAAAGCGACAGGCTGAAGCACAACAAACCACAAACCAGCTTGAGCATTAACAGTATCTACAAGGCTTAATGACTCTGTCATCATAATAACCCCTATCAGAGACAATCCCATTGACAGTTCGTAACTGATCATCTGAGCGGAAGATCTCAATCCCCCCAGTAATGAATACTTATTATTAGATGACCAACCCCCCAATAAAATACCATAAACACCAACTGAAGAGACAGCAAGGATAAATAATATGCCAATGTTTACGTCCGTTATTACCATATCGATACTTACACCCATAATGCTTATTGTGTCCCCGAATGGGATAACAGCTATCGATAACAGAGCAGGAACCATAGCTATCGCAGGTGACGCGATAAATAAAATCTTACTGGCATTTGCCGGAATTATGTCTTCTTTAGTTATTAATTTAAGTCCGTCTGCAATAGGCTGAAGCAGACCATGCCATCCCACCCTCATAGGTCCCATGCGAACCTGCATATGGGCCATAACTTTTCGTTCAACCCAGATAAGATAGGCGATCACCAGCAACAGCACACCTATCACTACCCCTATCTTAATTGTTGAAAGTATTGCATAAATAATAGCGTTTGACATTTAATTCGTTCCTTCTACATCTCTCTACTTAGTTTTAGATATTTTTACGTTTGTGTATCCATCACCACGTAAGTTATTAACAGGAACCCACTCGTAATCCTCAGAGATAAAGGCAACTCCTTCAGGCACCCTGCTAGTAGTTTTTACGTTAAGCTTGATATTACCTTGAGCTGACTCAATTTTCACATTATCACCGTCAGTAATCTTTGCTTTCTTAGCGTCCTTCCTGTTGATCTCTACGAAGCATTCTGAAGCAAGGGAAACAAGCGACTCCGAATACCTGGAATATGTCCCCTGATGCCTCAGGCTGGAACCTGTTAATAATATGAATGGATATTTTTTATTACTCTTTATTGCACTGGTTTTCTTGCTTGTAATTTCAAACTGGTATCTCTCTGCTTTAGTTTTATAGTACAACGATAGTATCCAATGAAAACCTTTCCTCCGCAATCTGTTAACTTCAATACCTTCGTATATAGGAACGCCCTTTCCTATTTCATCCACAATATCCTTGGATGTTGTATAGTGATATTCATGACCCATCTTTTCTGCCAGGGCACATATAATCTGCCAATCCGGTTTAGAATCTCCGACCTGTGGTATGGCTTTGTGCAACCGTTGCACAGTCATCACCATATTTGTAAATGTTCCGCCCTTCTCAACGAATGTTGATGATGGAAGAACTACGTCCGCCAGTTGTGCAGTTTCGGTAAGGAAGCTATCCTGAACAACGATAAATTCGGCTTTTTTAAATGCGTCCTTTACCTTCTTGCCATTCGGATAGTTCACTATAGGGTTCTCACCCATGACATAAAGTGCTTTTATTTTTTTCTTCACGGCACGATCAAAAATATCACCTGATTTTTGTTCCAGAGGATCAGAAGATAGTTTTGCACCCCATGCACCCTCAACAACTTCCCTGTTCTCCGGATCGTTTATATCGAGATAACCTGGAAGAAATTCCGGTACAACACCCATATCATTTACACCTTGAGAATTATTATTCTCCCTTGAGAATACGATTGAGACTTTATCAGAATCACCCTTGTTCACCAATGCACAGAGATTCATCAAAGCCTCTATTGTCTCCTCGCCTGATGGATCTTCCTCTATATCCTTCCCACATATAACATAACAATTTCCCGCTTTCGCAATTGAAGTAGCAGCAGCGTTGATACTATCCTCTGGAATATTTGTTGCTTTGGAAACTTTTTTGATTCCCAGTTCGGATGACCTCAATGACGAAAGCAGTTCATTGAAATTTTCTGTCTTATCAGCAGCCTTTTTCAAATTTACGAGCTTTTCATCAACAATAACTTTCATCATTGCGTTGATCAATGTTGTCTGTGTTCCAAGTTTATAATTTAAACGAAGAAGGTTTTTAGTCTCACAGCCAAATTCAACATTTCTTACGTTCGCTATTATAACCTTTGTCTTGTTAACTCTTATCGCCTTTCTGACCATACTCCCGACGACAGGATGTGCCTCGCTTATGTCAGCACCCACAAAGAATACCGTATCCGCATTTTCTATTCCTTCCAGTGATGTTGACGCCATCCCATACGCAACAGAATTATTTATCAGGCGGTTAAGTGAAGGAGACTTCATGTTTGATATATTATCTACATTATTAGTCCCCAAAACAGTCCTGCAGAGTTTCTGAAAAAGATAGTTATCCTCATTAGTACATTTTTCGGAACCAATACCACCTATGGCATTGCCTCCACTCTTTTCGATTATCTCACGAAATCTATTTGATATATGTTCAAGAGCATCTTCCCATGAAGCCGGTCGCAGTTTACCACCCTTTTTAATTAAAGGTGTTTTAATCCGTTTATCTGAATTAATAAACTCGTGACCAAATTTCCCCTTAACACACAGATTACTTTCGTTTATCCCCAAATTTATATTTTCATCTGCAGTCACCCTCATTACCTCTTTGTCCTTGGTATTTATCACCAGGCTGCATCCAACCGCACAATATGTACAAATAGTTGGAGTCTTTTTCAACTCCCACGGTCTGGCCTTAAATTTGAGAGTTCTATCCTGCCACGAACCTGTTGGACATACTGATACGCAACCACCGCAGAAACTACAATCCAATGGTTTATCAAAAGCGGTACCGATAACGGTCTTAAATCCCCTGTTTTGATAATCAATTGCAGCAACACCCGCAATTTCCTTACACACTTTAACGCATCTGCTACAGAGAATACATCTGTTAGAATTATACTCTAAGAGAGGATTGTCCCGCCTCATCGGCTCGTCCAGCCTTGCGCTCTTAAATCTACCCGGTTTCAATTTGAGATCATGCGTGACCTCCTGTAAGCCACATTCTCCGGACTTATCACAAGTCGGGCAATCAAGAGGGTGATGTGCAAGGAGATACTCCATAACAGACTTGGTATACTTCTCAGTCTCAGGAGTTTTCGTTTTTACTACCATCCCTTCAGCGACAGGCTGCGCACAGGAAAATCTATGCCTCGACCTTCCCCGTTCAGTCACTTCAACCATGCAGAGCCTGCAGCCTCCATACTGAGTTAATTTCGGATGATAGCATAGTCCGGGAATATAGATACCGTTGTCCTTGGCCGCCTTAAATATATTCGTACCTTTTGGGACACTAACAACCTTATTGTCAATCTTAAGATTTATCATTATTACTTGATTGCCATAAAATTACACTTGTCGTAACACAAATTACACTCAATACACTTCTCTTTGTCAATAAACGCAGCCTCTTCACGTGACCCAGATATTGCATCCACCGGACAATTTTTTATACAAAGCGTACACTTAGTACATTTGTCTGAAATAACCGTGTATTTGTGAAGCGCAACACATGTAGCAGTCGGACATTCCTTATCCCTAATATGTGCCAGATATTCATCACGAAAATATCTGATAGTAGACTTAACAGGATTTGGTGCTGACTGGCCTAACCCACAGAGTGACATCGTCCTTACTTCATCACTCATTTTTTCTAAAACGTCAAGATCTTCCTCTTTACCTTCACCCTGTGTAATCCGGTTAAGAATATCCAGCATAAGTACAGTGCCAACCCTGCATGGAGGACATTTACCACAGGATTCATTTGTACAGAAATCCAGAAAAAACCTTGCCATATCGACCATGCATGTCGTTTCATCCACTACGACAAGACTGCCTGATCCCATCATGGCACCAGCACTTTTCAATGATTCGTAGTCTATAGGAGAATCTAGATATGATTCCGGCAAACAACCGCCTGAAGGTCCTCCAATCTGCACGGCTTTGAATTTCTTTTTTTTGGGGACCCCACCACCAATATCAAATACAATCTCCCTTACAGTTATACCCATCGGAACCTCGATTAAACCTGCATGCTTTATATTCCCTGTAAGTGCAAAAATCTTTGTACCCTTACTTTTTTCAGTTCCTATTTTTGAATACCAAGCCGCACCTTGATTGATAATGATAGGAACATTAGCAAACGTTTCAACATTATTTAAACATGTTGGCTTGTCCCACAAACCTGCTTCTACAGATTGAGGAGGTCTTGTCCTGGGCATACCACGTTTACCTTCTATTGAAAACTGAAGTGCAGTTGACTCTCCACAGACAAATGCACCTGCACCCTCTTTTATAATGATATCAAGACTATATTTTGTATTTAGAATATTTTTGCCCAAATACCCTCTTTCCTTTGCCTGGCGTATAGCAATTTTTAACCGTTCGATAGCCAGTGGGTACTCTGCACGTATGTATATATATCCACTCGTAGAACCTGTAGCATATCCTCCTATAACCATACCTTCCAGCAGAGCATGAGGATCGCCCTCCATCAGACTCCTATCCATAAATGCTCCGGGGTCACCTTCATCTGCGTTACATATAATATATTTCTGATCAGCAACATATTTAGCAGTCGATTCCCATTTCCATCCCGTATCAAAACCACCGCCACCACGTCCTCTAAGACCTGATTTACCGATTTCTGTTATTACGTCTTTCGGTGTCATCTTGGTTAATATTTTTTCTAACGCCTTATATCCACCGCTCATGATATATTCATCTATGTCTTCAGGATTAATGATCCCACAGTTTTTGGTAACAACTTTTACCTGATTTTTATTTTGGTCAAGTTCGTCAAAGAGCGGCAAATCACGATATTGTTTTACACCCCGGCCATTAAGAGGCATTTGTGATATTGCATATTTCTTTACCACATTACCTTTTCCCACATGTTCTTCTATTATTTGTGGAATAATATCAGGCTTTACTTTTGAATACGTAACCCGAGAATAATCTGGCATAGCCACGTCCACCAGTACTTCGTGAGAACACAACCCAATACAACCGGTACTGATCACATCAGCTGTTTGTTTCTGCTTCTTCAGCTCTTTTTCAATGCTTTCCAAAACAGCTTTAGCACCGGCGCCTAATCCACAGGTACCCATTCCAACAATTATCATTGGCCGTTTTGGAGTCACTTTTTTCTTTGCTGTTAATGATTTTTTCTTTGCCATTTTTATTTAGAGCTTCCGTGTTTCCCGGTTTCCTGAATAATATTACCAACACCATCAGGAGCCATATTACCATGGACATTTCCATCTAACGTAATAATCGGGGCAAGAGAACATGCTCCCAGACAGGCCACTTCCTCAAGAGTAAACATATTGTCCTCAGTTGTAGAGCCTACTGCAACATTCAGTTTATTAGTAAACTCCTTCGTTA
>Ga0233428_1001442_pt1 | contig 25213 bp, 19 predicted proteins | sample SI_118_April2016_4_FD_179890 | JGI IMG/M metagenome (GOLD analysis project Ga0233428, IMG submission 179890) | Seawater microbial communities from Saanich Inlet, British Columbia, Canada - SI_118_April2016_120_MG | ecosystem: Environmental > Aquatic > Marine > Inlet | place: Canada: British... | reverse complement strand
AAAAAAGTCCCGATGAATATCGAGACTTTTAAATAATTAATATTTTAGATTAACTACACAACAACCTCGTTTCTTTCTTTAAAAAAGAAAAATCGATAATAGTTAAATGTAATTAATACGTTCATTGTTCGTTTATGTTGCTAAATTAATTAATTATTGGAAATAACCTATAATTTTTTACTTTTTATTTATGTAGTTTTGTTTTAATTTGAATATGGTAATAAAAATTGAAAATATCACTAAAAAATATGGCGATCAAATTGCCTTGAATCAAGTTTCATTTTCAATACCAAAAGGTGAAATCGTTGGTTTTTTAGGTCCAAATGGAGCGGGGAAATCTACGATGATGAAAATTTTAACTACCTATATTTCAACATTTGAAGGAAATGCATGGGTCAATAACTATTCCGTTTCAGATGATAAAATTCAAGTTCAAAAATGTGTTGGTTACCTTCCAGAGCATAATCCTCTATACACAGATATGTATGTGCGAGAATATTTAAATTTTAACGCAGAAGTTTATAAAATTGACAAGGCACATGTTGAAATTGTTATTGAGCAGACAGGATTATTATCGGAAGCTCATAAAAAAATAGAACAACTCTCTAAAGGTTACAGACAGCGTGTGGGACTTGCCAATGCATTACTTCACAATCCTGAAGTTTTAATTTTAGACGAACCTACTACAGGATTAGATCCTAATCAATTAATTGAAATTAGAGATCTTATAAAAAAAGTCGCTAAAGAAAACGGTAAAACAGTATTACTATCAACACATATCATGCAAGAAGTTGAAGCTATTTGTGATCGTGTTATCATATTAAATAAAGGAAAATTAATCCATGATAAATCTATAAAAGAAACCTTAAAAGAAACTAGCTTAGAAAATTTATTTACGAAACTTACTAGTCAAAAATAAGCCTACTGTATAGTATTCGATAATATTAACTACTGGAGGTTATTTTCAGAAATAACATCTCCTAAACTTCTTATTTCTCCAATAATTGACACTCGTGGATTTACAATTATTTTGTTGGTACTTCTATGAAAAACTATCAAATCTTGGATTAAAAAATCTGCTGCTTCCACTATAGAGTTATCGGAATATGAACCAATTTGAGCTTTTACAGCAGAACCGGTTAATAAAAAATTAGAAAAACTGAATAAAGATATTTATACCTTAACTAAAAAATATTTTACTAGATTGTAAAGTTATGTTTAATAAAAATTACTTTCTTTTGAAGTTTCAGAACGCTTATTAAATACATTTATAACATTCAATAAATCATTTTTTTAAATATTAGTCACAAGCAATACAGAGCAAAAAATGGTTAGCGGAAGACCAAAGTAGTTACACCATAGATTTTTACATACCCAATAAATGTGACTCAAAGAGTTCATTTAATAAAACATTAAGTCTTCTTTTGTTTTTACTAAAAAACGTATATTTGAAAATTCAAAAGAGGAAAAATTTGACTGATTGCAACCTCTGTTACTTTACAATAATAGTAACATAAATGCTAAAAGGTAGTGCACATCATTATTTACTATGGTGTACTTTCTCCAGCTGCATCTGTCAACTATAAATATTAAATTAAAATTATCCATTTATGGCTTATTTATTTACATCAGAAAGTGTTTCTGAAGGACATCCCGACAAAGTAGCAGATCAAATTAGTGACGCATTAGTTGATCATTTTTTAGCTTTTGATCCACAATCAAAAGTTGCTTGTGAAACGCTAGTTACCACTGGTCAAGTAGTTTTGGCAGGTGAAGTAAAAAGCAATACCTATTTGGATGTTCAGAAAATTGCCAGAGATGTGATCAATAAAATTGGTTACACTAAAAGTGAATACATGTTTGATGGTAATTCTTGTGGCGTTTTTTCATCCATTCACGAACAATCTTCAGATATTAATCAAGGTGTAGATCGCAAAGAAGGAGAGGAACAAGGGGCAGGAGATCAAGGGATGATGTTTGGATATGCTACTAACGAAACTGAAAACTATATGCCATTGGCTTTAGATTTAAGTCATCGTATTTTAATTGAATTAGCCGAGATAAGAAGAGAAAACAAAGAAATCTCTTACCTAAGACCAGATGCAAAAAGTCAAGTTACTATAGAATATAGTGACGATAATAAGCCACAACGTATTGACACCATTGTTATTTCTACACAACATGATGATTTTGATGAAGATGAAAAAATGTTAGCTACCATAAAATCTGATTTAGTTTCGCAATTAATACCTAGAGTAGTTTCCAAATTATCTCCAGAAATACAAGGTTTATTTAATGACGACATCACCTACCATATTAACCCTACTGGAAAATTTGTAATAGGAGGTCCTCACGGAGATACAGGATTAACTGGTCGAAAAATAATCGTAGACACCTATGGGGGCAAAGGGGCTCACGGCGGTGGAGCTTTTAGTGGAAAAGACCCAAGTAAAGTGGATCGAAGTGCAGCATATGCATCTAGGCATATTGCAAAAAATCTAGTTGCAGCTGGAGTTTGTGACGAAATATTAGTACAAGTAAGTTATGCAATTGGAGTTGCTAAACCAACTTCTATCAATGTAGTAACTTACAATACCGCAAAAATTGAGATGTCTGATAGTGAGATTTCAAAAATAGTAGAAGACCTTTTTGATATGCGGCCAGCGGCCATTGAAAATCGGTTAAAACTTAGAAATCCTATTTATTTAGAGACTGCTTCTTATGGACATATGGGAAGAACTCCTGAAATAAAAAACTTAACATTCCACGCAGCAGATGGCAAAACACTTACTAAAAAAGTGGAAACGTTTACCTGGGAAAAATTAGATTTTGTTCCTAAAGTTAAAGAAGCATTTGGCTTATAAATAAACCTATTTTTGTCTTAGAAGAGTTGACTAAATTAACATGAAGATATGCCTATGATTTAGATTGATATTTTGAAATCAAATTTCTTCCTAAAAACCAAACTTTCAATAGAACACCAAATAGATAAGAAGTTATTATCGTAAGCGCAGCTATTAATGTTTGCCAACAAGTAGATAAGACTGCTCATTTGCTAAGAAATAATTGATATTTTGAAATCAAATTATAATATTATAGAAAATTATTGAGAGGGTTCCAAATAAGAAAAAACATCCCCAAGTAATTAGTTCATCTTTATATTTCTCCATCTATAAAATAAATTTATTAATAAAATAAAAAATATTTGTGTTTTGATTATATTATTAGGTGTAATACATTACACCTAATATTATTTTAACGAGAACGAGGCCAACTAATATATTTTCGGAGACCGTATTTACTGTATTAGCTTTGAGTAATTTTAAGCCTATTCATTCATTTTATCTATATCCATATCCATATCCATATCCATATCCATATCCATATTTGTCTATAAACTTATCAGGTTTTGTGTCATCAGTAATTACATACCCTATGTTTTTTTTATTATATTTTTCTTTATAATCCAATACGTAATTTACAAACTTTTTAGATGAAAAATTTTTTCTAAAAACATGAACAACATAATCTGATTTTTCTAATAATTCTAAAGAATCAACCATAAAAAGAATTGGCGCACTATCAAAAATAATATAATCATATTTTTCCTTGAGGTATGAAATCAAATCATCAAATTTTTTAGTATCATAAATATTAATTTTAGTACTATTTTTTGTTCCTACAAAAAGAGTATCGAGTTGATTGTTAGTTGTTTTATAGTCATCAAAAAGTTCTTCGAAATTATTTTTAGTATCATGTATAATATTTGTCAGCCCCTTACAATTATTGTTTTTTTGATCAAAAAATTTTGATAAATCAGGATTTCCTAAATCAGTGCCTATCAAAACAACTTTTTTACCCATACTGGCTAAAAATGTCGAAAGATTAAAGGCAGTATATGTTTTTCCTTCATTTTTAATACATGAAGTAATCATAATTGACATTCCTTTTTCTGATTTTGGAATCAGCATATTTATATTATGATAAATTCTTTTAAAAAGTTCATATTGTACTGATTTTATTTCCTTTGATGCAATTTCTTTTGTAAATTTTATAACTCCTAAAAAATTAATATTAGTAAGATTTTGTTTTAGATATTCTATATCAACATAAAACCCTCTTAAAAAAAATAAACATAAGCTAAATCCGACTGGGAGAGAAAATCCGACAAATAAAAACCCTGCTAATATTTTTAATTTATTGGTTTTTGATTCTAAAATATAATCAACTTCATTTATTAATTTAATATTCGATTCTAAAGAAGATAAATTAATCAATGCCTCTTCTTTTTTTTGAGATAAGTATGAATGTAAATCACTTACCAATAAGAGTTCTTTCTCTAGGTTGTTTAATTCGGATTCTCTAAGTGGAATTAAACCAACCAATGCGTTACTTTTTTGTTTGTAGCTCTTGTATCTATTTAATTTCATTTTTAATTTATCAACATAGATATTTAAACTATTAAGAATATTAGCCCTTAGACCAATGAGTTGATTTTGTGATTGAATAACGAGTGGATTTTTTTCTGTGGCCTCAACAAGTAAGGTATTTTTTTCTAAAATAATCTTGTTAAACTGAGAAACCATTTCATTTATATTTTCATTTTCAATACCAATATCATTTGGCAAAAATTCGAAAGAGTTTTGTTTTTCTACTTCATTTATCAATTTAAAAGACAATTCAGTTTGCAATGAATTATTAAATATTTTTTGTTCAATTTCATTTAAATTGATCAATTCTGAATTTATTTGATTTTCAGGTATGTATAAACCATTTGAAATTTTATAATTGGAAATTACAGCATTCAGTGAATCAATTTTTCCCTGTAATGTAAAAATTCTAGAATCAATAAAGTTTATGGACACTTCATACACATTTTCCTTCTCACTAATATCATTTTCTATAATTCCATCGACAATACCATTCAAAATTATTGAGTTTAACTCTTTGTTAGGACCAAAATAGGAGATTCCATAAGTATTTGATGCCTTAGTTGTAGAAACAGTATAACCTGATTTTATCGAATTAACTGTTTGCGTCATGTCAAATTTATTAATGATATAGGTATCTTGACCAACATCATTTAAAAATTTTGTTTTGTAAGTAAATAATGAATTTTCAAAATCACTTTCATTGCTTGAAAATGAAAATATTTTATCATTTATTGCTATGGTAATTTGCTCTTTTTCAAAACTAATAATACAGTTATTTTCAGTTTTTTCATTTTTAAAATAAAATTCAAAGGGTAATGATTCTTTTGTTAAAAGCTCATTAGCTTTCCACTTATTTTTTTTAAAATACCTGTAATTAAGGCCAAAATCTTCTACCACTTTATTTAATATCAATGTTGATTTAAAGACAGAAGCATGGTCTTCACGGTCAACATATTTGTTATAAAGAAATTCATTTTCATTATTGAGTAAAAAAGAGGAAGGATCTGATTGATCTTTAGTAATTAATACTGTTGCAGAAGTTGTAAATACATCTGGATTGTAATGATTATAGATAATTCCAAGAAAAGTGAAAATAATTAAAGATAAAATAATTAGCAATCTTTGTGATAAAAGAGAGAATAATATTTCAATAATATTTATCTGATCTTCATTAGTTTGTTGATTATCAGTTTGCATCATCTAAAAATTAAAAGGAGTGTCGTTGCTATTAAAGCTATAGAGCCAATTTTACTTAAAATCCCAAAATCAAATACTAAAGAGGCGTTATCAGGTTTTACATAAACTTCATCATTTTGTTTAAGGTAATAGTATTCTGAATTTATAAACTCATAGGATGTTAAGTCTACATACCGAGTTTCAATTTCATTGTTAGCATCTCTTATTATCAAAATTTTACTTGGATTGGCATTATTTGTAAAGCCTCCAGCTGTACTGATTAATTCAGTAAGTGAAATGTTTTGATTTATTACGTTAAATGTCCCTGGTCTATTTACTTCGCCTAAAATTGAAACTCTAAAATTTAAAATTTTTGTTCTAACAGATGGATTTAAAACATATTCCTTTAAACTAATCTTTAAAAATTCAGAAAATTCAAAACAAGTAAAACCTGAAGCTTTTATGATACCAATAATTGGCATGTCTATATTTCCTGAACTATCCACTAAATAACCGTCTATTTTTCTTGTTTCTAAATTTTGTGACCAATTATTATGATTTGAATTTTGTGAAAAAATCAACGTACTTTCTCTATTTAAAGATGAAATATTAATATCTAGAATATCTCCATTAGTTATGATCGCTTCTGGCATTGCTATGCTTAGATTTTCAGGAATATTTTTAAAAAGCACCTTATTATTCGAACAACTTGAAAATAGAAGGAGTAACAATAGTAGGTTTATGTAGGTTTTTAAGTGCAAAATCAATTTAATTTTCAATTATTAATTTGCAAATTACAATTATTTAAATGTGATGATAAATATTCTTTTTTTAATAAAACATCCTTTTTTTTAAATAAACATCTTTTTTACATCATTTATTAATTGATATAAAACTATCCATATAGAAGAGTTATACCTAGCTATAAGGTATTTAAGTTTTATCTTATTTTAAAAATTTATATTTATTCTTAAGGATGTATGTTTCAGAATATCCTGTTTTTTCTGATACTTCTGAAATTAATCTTTTATTCAAAAGCAGTTTTTTTGCTAATTCTAACCGTTCTTGTTTTATGTATTTAGCGGGCTTAAAATTTTTATTGATACTATTAATATCATTATAATCTAAGTTAAATTCAGCTTCTAACATTTTTAAAGTCACACGGCTTAAGTTTTTATTAATGAAACGCTTAATATTAGATATCAATTGTTCATCTGAAATATTTTTTTTCCTTAATTTTTTTATAATTAGTACCAAAATAACAATTAATAGTAGTGCTCCGAAATATAGATATGGTCTTTGACTACTTATTTTAAAATTTTTAAAAATTAGATTCTTTTCAAAATCAACTAGATTATCTATAGCGTAAATTCCATGAATACTCCCAAAACTTATTTTATTATTTTTTTTGTAAACTGCATGTTTATTAAATTCATCAACTATATAATTATCGATGGTTAGTTTTTTTGATTTTTCGAAGATACTTAGTCCGTTATTTCCAGATAAAAACACCAAATTGTCAAAATCTGAAATGGTATGAGCTGTATGTTTAATAGGAGTTTTATCTATTAATTTTAGCCCGTTTTTTGTTCTTTTATAAGTAAGTAATAATTTATTCTCAGAAATAGCATAAAAATCATTGCCATTTTTATCACTTTCTAGAATATCATTAATTTGATGATCAATATCTTGATCTATTACATCAATCTTATTCGTATTTATATTTATTGAAATGTATCTTTTATTGTCTATAAAGTGAAATTCCTTTCGGTCTTTAATTCTTTCATTTATTTTATTTCTTATGGGTATAATCTCATTTTGAGCGTTATAAATTAATTTAAAAACATTCGACTCATAATCATAGTTATATACCCCCTTATCAGAAATAACTAAATATTTAGAATTCCCAATAGCATATATATTTGATATTCTTCCATACTCTCCTTTTGTTCTTATTGAATTGTCATTATTATATAACTTAGTTTCTGTGTTATTTTTATAACTTACCAAACCATTATAACATATAAATGTTATGCTGCCAAATTCTTTAATTTGCCCATCTGAATAAGTGATTGTATTTAATTTATTTCCATTAATGTAAACACCGCCATAACTGCCAACTGCGTTTTCACTTATTGATCTTACACTTCCAAAAGGTTTAAATGAGTAGGTGAGGCTATTATAAATTAATAATTGTCCTCTTGCTATGAGATAAAGGTCATTATCCAGGTAAGCAAAATCGGTTGTTGTTTTGTTAATTAATTCAGGATATGCTATCGGAGATTTTACAAACTTTACTTTATAATTATTGTTTTTTTCAAAAATTGAATTGATGGGTCCAGTAATAGATGCATCAAAAAGGGTTAAGTTATCTTCAGACGAATTGACTATAAAGATGCCCTTGTTAGAGCTAACATATAAGTCATTGTCATATGCCACAAAATTATAAAAAACTTTGTCGTCATAAATTTTTTTAATTATAAAGCCTTTTGTAAGGCTATTTGCAAAGCCATTGTTAAACAAAACAATAAAACTTAAAATAAATTTAATATAAAACATTTATAAACTTTAAGATACAATTATAGTGTATATTTTTTGATGTGACAAAAATTATATTTTTTATAAAATATCTTTTTTTTATTTTTTTTATCTTTTTTATAAAGTATTGAATTTATAAAAACAGCAACTTAACAACTGAATATTTTAGTTTGTTTAATTCGAAAAAAGATAATTTATTAGAAAACAAATAATAGAATACAGGACATTTTGTAAATCAACATTTTATAGCAAAAAAAGATATTTGCTAAAATTTTATATGTGGAACATCCTTTTTAATTAAACTAATTTTAGCCTCTAAATCCTTTATAAATAAAAGATGGTCTTCGCTATTAGGATTAAATGGTTTGTGTTTCAAACTTGATTGAATTGTTAAAATAGCTTTTTGTAATGGCTCTGTTTTGGAAGAGATCCAGGCTTTATTAAAGGCTTCCCAAATTATGCTAACAGCAGTATTATTGGGATGAATCATATCTTCTTTATAGAAACGATAATCTCGTAATTCATCCATCATCATTTCATAAGAAGGAAAGTAAAAAAGAGTTTTTAAAAGTGATTCACTGGATAAAACTTGGTGAATGGCAGTTATCAAATGGGCCTTGCTTAAATTATTATCAACAAAGCCATCTTTTAAATGTCTTACCGGAGATACAGTTGTTATGATGAAAGCTTTCGGGTTGCTTACTTTTATTAATGCAACTATATTTGCTAGCGAACTATTAATATCACTAACACTAAGCAATTCTTTTTTAAATTCCTTTTGTGGTATTTTAAAGCAATTCGCTACGAGCTTTTGAGACTTTACAAATCGATATACCCAGCCTGAACCAAAGGTTAAAACTATATGGGTTGAAATTAATAAATATGCTTTTAATTCGGCTAGTTTACTATTTATCAATACTATAAAATCTTTTTTATTGCTTGCATTTATGGAAGAGTGCATCTCAAAACAATACCACCGTTCATTTTTAAAAAAAACATCTTCCTCAGTAAACGAATTATCTTGCAGTGCTCTTTCTATAATATTCTCAATTGCTTTTGGATGAAACAAAATACCAAAGGGATTTTGCAATGTTTGAAACTTAGCATTACTCAACCTGTCTCCTAAATTTTCTACAAAACAAGACCCTAATAAAACTATTTTAGAATTATAGTCTATCTTAGGTTGATTTGAAGGTATCGGTATTTTAGTTTGAAGTTTCATCTATTTTACAACAAAATCTAAAAATTAAATAGTTAAGAAATATAATCTTTTCCTTTGCTTAGCGCTTTACTTAACCCATCTGGATGCTTCCCTCCTGCTGTTGCAAAGAAAGGTTGACCACCGCCGCCACCTTGAATATAGTTCCCTAATTCTCTGATAATTTTTCCTGCATCCAAATTTTTAGAAGAAACCAAATCTTTAGAAATATAACAAGAAAGCAATGCTTTTCCATTTTGATTGGTTCCTAACAAAAGAAATAAATTATCGATTTCTCCTCCTAATTCAAATGAAATATCTTTAATACCATTGGCATCCAAATCCACTTGCTTTGCTAAAAAGTTAATCCCATTCATTTCTGAAATCTCATTTTTAAGATCTATTTTTAAATTTTTTCCTTTTTCTTTTAAAAGAGTTTGAATCTGCTTTTTTAAATCTGAATTTTCTTCTTGTAATGTAATAATGCCTTTTACTGGGTCTTTTGTATTTTGAAGAACTTTTTTTACTTCTTTAAAATTATTGGAGTTGGAAATAAAGTAATCTTTTGCATATGCTCCGGTAATGGCCTCAATCCTTCTTATTCCTGAAGCTACTGCTCCTTCATGAAGAAGAATAAAATGCCAAATATCTTTTGTGTTTTTCACATGGGTTCCTCCACAAAGCTCTACAGAACTACCAAATTTTATAGTACGAACTGTATCGCCATACTTTTCACCAAAAAGCGCAATTGCACCCTCATCCATTGCAACTTTTAGGGGGATATTCCTTTCTTCTTTTAAACTTAACCCTTCTCTAATACGAGAATTTACAAAATCTTCTACTTGAATTAATTCCTCTGTTGTTACTTTACTAAAATGTGAGAAATCAAATCGCAATCCACGACTGTGAACCATAGATCCTTTTTGAGTTACATGCGTTCCTAAAATAGTTCGTAAAGCTTGATGTAATAGATGAGTTGCAGAATGATTTGCTTCTGTATAAGACCTGATTTTATTATCAACTACTGCTTTAAAAGTATCATTTAAATCTTTTGGAAGATTCTTAATATAATGAATAACTAAGTTGTTTTCTTTTTTAGTATCTACAATATAAACCAAATCTCCATGTGAAGATTCTAAATATCCTTTATCACCATCTTGTCCGCCACCTTCAGGATAAAATGGTGTTAAATTGAATACTACTTGGTAGAACTCGCCGTGTTTTTTTGTTTTTGTTTTTCTATAACGAGCGATCTTTACTTTTGTCTCTAAATAATCATAGCCAATAAATTCCTGAACATCATCTTCCATTAATACAGTCCAATCTCCTGTTTCTATTTTGGTGGCTGATCTAGAGCGTTCTTTTTGATTTTGAAGTTCTGTTTCAAATTCAGCTTCGTTTAAGTCTAACCCTCGTTCTCTTAAAATCAAAGCCGTTAAATCTTTTGGAAATCCAAAAGTGTCATACATTTCAAATGCTTTTTTACCTGAAATTATGCTAGAATCTGCATTCTGAATAACATTTTCTAATAATACTAAACCTTGATCTAAGGTTCTTAAAAACGAATGTTCTTCTTCTTTAATTACAATAGATATTAATTTATTTTCTCTTAGCAACTCCGGAAAAGAAGTTCCCATTTGTTTGCTTAAGGTATCGACTAACTGGTAAATAAATGGTTTTTTAGTTCCTAAAAAAGTAAACCCATAGCGAACAGCTCTTCGTAAAATTCTTCTAATTACATATCCTGATCCTGTATTACTTGGTATTTGTCCGTCAGCAATTGAGAATGCCACCGCTCTAACATGATCGGCAATGACACGAATAGCAATATCTACTTTTTCGTCCTTACCATATTCATTGTTAGTGATGGTTTCAATCTCTTGCATTAAAGGTTTAAAAACATCGGTATCGTAATTAGATTGTACGTTTTGCATGACCATGCAAAGGCGTTCAAAACCCATTCCTGTATCTACATGCAAAGCAGGAAGGTCTTCCAAACTTCCATTTGCTTTTCGGTTAAATTGCATAAAAACCAAATTCCATAGTTCTACAACTTGAGGATGGTCTTTGTTTACTAAATCCAATCCACTAACTTTTTCTCTATCTGCTTTGGGTCTAATATCTACATGAATTTCACTACAAGGCCCACAAGGACCTTGCGTTCCCATTTCCCAAAAATTATCTTTTTTATTACCGTTTATAATCCTTTCTTCTGGTAATAAATTTTTCCATAAATCATAGGCTTCTGTATCCCTATCTAACCCTTCAGATTCATCTCCTTCAAATATGGTTACATATAAAGAATCTTTATCAATTTTCATTTCCTTGGTTAAAAATTCCCAAGCCCATTCAATAGCTTCTTTTTTAAAATAATCTCCAAAACTCCAATTGCCTAACATTTCGAACATCGTATGATGGTAGGTATCCATACCAACTTCTTCCAAATCGTTATGTTTTCCGCTTACACGAAGGCATTTTTGGGTATCTGCTACTCTTTTATGCTGTATGGCTTTATGACCTAAAAAATATTCTTTAAACTGATTCATACCAGCATTGGTAAACATTAAAGTTGGATCATCTTTAATTACCATAGGTGCTGACGACACTATCGCATGTGATTTCGATTTAAAAAAATCTAAATATCTGGAACGTATTTCCTTTGAAGTCATAAGTTAATTATTTAATAATAAGCCTAATTAGGGGATTTCTTACACAATTTCTATATTTGCGTTTCGTTTTTGATTATAACCATTATCCCTAATGAACAAAAATAAGATTTTTTAACGTATGGCTAAAGTAAAATATTACTATGATAGTGATACCTTATCATATCGAAAAATAGCATATAAAAAAGGTAGAAAAATTAAAATTTTTATACTTAGTTTATTAGGTATGCTATTAAGTGGTTTTCTGCTACTTATCATCTATTTAAACATCCCATATATTGAAACTCCAAAAGAAAAAGCTTTAAAAAGAGAGCTTGTTAATATGGAGTTACAATTTGAGCTATTAAATAAAAAGATGGGGCAAGCTCAAAGGGTTTTAGGTGAAGTTGAGGAACGAGATAATGCAATTTATAGAGTTTATTTTGAAGCAAATCCAATTTCTAAAGAACAAAGAAAAGCAGGTTTTGGAGGGGTTAATCGCTATAAAAATTTAGAAGGATTCGATAATTCAAATTTAATTATAAGCACTAGTAAAAAAATAGATATTCTAACTAAACAAATTGTGGTGCAATCTAAATCTTTAGATGAGATAGCAATACTTGCTGAAGAAAAAGAAAAATTATTAAAAGCCATTCCTACAATACAACCCGTAAAAAACGAAGATTTAACGCGCATGGCTTCTGGTTATGGATATCGATCAGATCCATTTACAAAAGCTAGAAAATTTCACAAAGGAATGGATTTTACAGCTCCAAGAGGGACTCCAATTTACGCAACAGGTAATGGTGTTGTAACGAGAGCTGATAGACGTTCGTCTGGATATGGCCGTCACGTTAGAATTGATCACGGATTTGGATATGTTAGTTTATATGCACACCTTTACAAGTATGCTGTTAAAAAAGGACAAAAAGTAAAACGTGGAGATTTAATTGGTTTTGTAGGCAGTACCGGTAGGTCACAAGCACCACACTTACATTATGAAATATTTAAAGATAAGAAAAATTTAAATCCTATTAATTTCTATTACGGAGACCTTAGTCCTGAAGAATTTGCTGAATTATTAAAAGTTGCAGGACAAGAAAATCAATCACTGGATTAAATGAAAATAGAATTACCTGAAAAAAGATATTATGGAATTGGAGAAGTTGCTAAAGCTTTTTCCGTAAATAACTCTTTAATACGCTTTTGGGAAAAAGAATTTGATATTATCAAGCCTAAAAAAAATGCAAAAGGTGACCGAAAATTCACATCTGAAGACATTAAGAATTTAGAACTTATTTACCACCTAGTTAAGGAACGTGGTTTTACGCTGGAAGGTGCAAAAACCCATCTTAAAGAAAATAAATACAAAACAATAAGTAATTTTGAAATTATTAGAAAATTAGAAACTGTAAAAACTGAATTACTTAAAATTAAGAATCACTTATAATTTTTTCTATTTCTTTCTTAAATAAACGGTAATCGGAACTCCATGAAAATCAAATTTCTCACGTAATTTATTTTCGAGAAACCGTTTATAGGGATCCTTTACATATTGAGGTAAATTAGCAAAAAACGCAAAACTTGGATATGGAATTGGTAACTGCATACAATACTTAATCTTCACATATTTTCCTTTATATGCAGGAGGAGAATATGCCTCAATAATAGGAAGCATTATTTCATTAAGTTCACTGGTTTTAATTTTTTTACTTCTATTTTTAAATACTTCAACAGCAGTTTCAATTGCTTTAAAAATACGTTGTTTTGTAAGTACCGAAATAAAAACTATTGGCACATCAGTAAAAGGCTCACATTGCAATCGAATTATTTTTTCAAATTCTTTTACACTTTTGTGATCTTTTTCAACTAAATCCCATTTATTTACTAAAATAACAACTCCTTTATTATTTTTTTGAGCCAACCAAAATATTTTTTGAACCTGACCGTCAAACCCTCTTGTAGCATCCAGCACAACAATTGCAACATCACAATGTTCAATTGCTCGAACACTTCTCATGACAGAGTAAAATTCTAAATCTTCTTTAACTTTACTTTTCCTTCGAATCCCAGCAGTATCTACTAAATTAAATTCAAAACCGTATCGGTTATAATGAGTATCAATACTATCTCTAGTAGTACCAGCAATATCAGTTACAATGTATCTATTCTGTCCAATTAAAGCATTAATAAAGGAAGATTTTCCAGCATTAGGCCTCCCAACAACTGCGAAACGAGGCAATTCACTTTCCTCTTCAACTTCTTCTTCTTCAGGTAGCACCTCTATTAAATCATCCAATAATTCTCCAGTACCACTACCATTAATACTAGACATGATATAGTATTTTTCATATCCTAGCGAATAAAATTCAACAGCGTCATTGGTTCGTTTGGCACTATCTACTTTATTAACTACTAAAAAAACAGGTTTGTCGCATTTTCGCAAAAGCTTTGTAACATCTTCATCCATACCAGTAACTCCAGAAACAACATCCGTCATAAATATAATGGCATCGGCTTCATCAATAGCTAGTTCAACTTGCTTATCAATTTCCGATTCAAATACATCATCACTTCCAACAACATATCCTCCGGTATCTATTAATGAAAAAACTTTTCCATTCCAATCACTTTTTCCATAATGACGATCTCTGGTAACACCACTGACAGCATCTACAATTGCTTCTCTACGTTGAATTAATCTATTAAATAAAGTAGATTTCCCTACGTTTGGTCTTCCTACAATTGCTACTATACTCATATCTTTTTTATTGGCTGCAAAGGTAAGCTTTACTATTTGAAGAAAAAACTCTAAATCGCAATCCAATTTCGTTGCATACGAGTCTAGAAAATGAACTAATACAAAGAACAAAATTTAAAATTGAGATTACTAAAAAGAACAAAGATGCCTTAAAAACTACCGAAAACACTAAAGAGTTACAAAAACACGTTGTAGATTCAAGAATTGATCATCATGTTTTTATTCGGTTCCCAAATAAAGAGCAACATTTTTAGTCTCCACAATGATACCTTGAGATTGATGAATTAGATATTACAAAAAGCGAATTAAAGAAATTATTTAGAGCAAAACCTTCTGCTTGGACAGGGTTGATGTTTTTTTATTTTGCTGTAATCCACTTTTTTGTAACTATTGGTCTTTAAGCTTATGGTAAATAGCTACTGATTATAGCCAAAACGTTTTAATTGACGATCGTTACTCCGCCAGTTTTTATTCACTTTTACATAGAGTTCCATATGGACTTGCTTACCAAAGAATTTTTCTAAATCTTTTCTCGCCTCTACTCCTACTCTTTTTAGGGCAGATCCTTTATGACCAATAATAATACCTTTTTGGGTTTCACGCTCTACCATAATAACACTTCTAAGCCTAATGATATTTTCTTCTTCAAAAAACTCTTCGGTATCAATTTCTACTGAATAAGGTATTTCTTTTTTATAATGTATTAATATTTTTTCACGTATAATTTCGTTTACAAAAAAACGCTCTGGCTTATCTGTTAATTGATCTTTTGGATAAAAGGCTGGAGATTCTGGAAGTACATCAATGATGCGCTTAAACACTTCTTGAACCCCAAAATCTTCAAGAGCAGAAATTGCAAATATCTCTGCATTGGGAACTTGCTTTTGCCAAAGCTCTAAAGATTCTTTTAATAATGCTTCATTCCCTTTATCTATCTTATTAATAAGTAATAACACAGGAATCTTGGCAGCAGTAATCTTATTAAAAAATGCTTCATCTTTTAATGCTTTTTCACCCAGTTCCACCAAATAAAGTAATACATCAGCATCTTCAAAAGCAGACTTCACAAATCCCATCATGCTTTCTTGAAGTTGATAAGCAGGCTTTATTATACCTGGTGTATCACTCAAAATCATTTGAAAATCTTCACCATTTACAATCCCTAAAATACGATGGCGAGTAGTCTGAGCTTTAGAAGTAATAATAGAAAGTCGTTCCCCAACAAAAGCATTCATCAAGGTGCTTTTTCCAACATTTGGATTGCCAATTATATTTACAAATCCCGCTTTATGAGTCATACATTATTATTTCTTGTAAAGATAAGCTAAACTCATAGTTTACATTCAAATCGATCGCACAAAACAATACTGTTTGTATACACTGCATTTAAAATTTACACGGATAAAAGATTCCATAAAATGAGAACGCATAAAATTAATAGACCAATATTTAGACACTGCAAGTTTAGGAACTCTTGTTTATAATTGCTATTTCTATGCAATAGATTCAGAAAGCCTTAAAGCCTGAAAACACTATGAATTGCAATCGTAAATTTTATTGCAATATTTTATGAAATAAATTAAGTTAAAAAGCAGGAACCCCATTTGAAATTAAAGATATAGAAGCAACTTGATAGGTATCTTTTTTGAAATTTACCAAATTAGGATGCGTAACAATACCCTTCCAAAGTTCAGAATTTAAATAGTTATTTAATTCTTCTTGACTTTTAAAATAATAAACGCCTCCAAAAATACCATTATCAACATTACCGATAAATGTTTTTCCAATTAAACCATCAATTTTACCAGGTGAAAAATTAGAAACTACCTCTAAACCTAATGCAGCATGTTCTTTTAAAGTCATGTCTTTTAACTCATAGTTGACCACCAATACACTCATTCCTTCTGGGACTTTCGTTTTTTCAGTTTTTCTAATGGATGCATTACCATTGCTTAGATCAGAAATAGGAGCAATTCCATAGGCATCGGTTTTAAAATTTATCAAACTAGGATGTGTTGCGATACCATTCCAAAGTGAAGAATTTAAATAAGCATCTAAAGTTTTTTGGTTTTTAAAATAATAAACACCTCCAAAAACACCATTATCAACATTACCGATAAATGTTTTTCCTATTAAACCATCAATTTTACCAGGTGAAAAATTAGAAACAACCTCTGAACCTAATTCGGAATGTGCCTCTAAGGTCATGTTTTTTAATTCATAATTCACTATTAACAGGGCCGTATTTTCTTTTATAACAGCGGGTTCTTCCACTTTTTTAACTGGAGCTTCTTCCACTTTTTTAGTTTTGTTATTACAAGAAATTGTCAAAAAAAGTACGATTAAGAATAGAATGTTTTTCATTTAAATAGGTGTTAGATTAGCTCTAAATATAATAATAATTAAATTAATTAAAGTGCTCTTAGCTCTTTAGCAAAACCAAGATATTCTTTAATTCTTTTTTCTTCAAATGCTTTTCGATTGACAGTAAGCTCTTTTTTAATACCTATTTGAGAATCATCCAAAAAAGATTCATCTATGGAATGTATAGAAAATAAATACATTTCAATTATAATAGGTAATGTTAATATTCCTTTATTTAGCGCAATATAGCGAGTACTCTTTTTTGTCCCCAAAGGGTTTATTTTTTCAATAAATCCTTCTTTTAATAAAAAATTCAATCTATTCGTTAGTATATTGGTAGCTATAATTTCTTTAGAAGATCTAAATTCTTTAAACCTAGATTTTTTATGTAAGATAATATCTCTTAAAATAAGGAGCGACCATTTATCACCTATTAGATTAACAGATCGTGCTATTGCACAGGTATATTTCTTTGATGTATTCAAAAATTATTAATTATTGAAAGTAAATATATATAAATATTAGTTGTTGTTATCAATTAGATTGCTCTATCTTTGTTTTCAATTCAAAAATTAACAATAAATTATGAAAAATACCTTAACGCTTGTAGCTTTATGCTTTACAGTAATGTTAAATGCTCAATGGATTGATAATACGTCCTGTAATAAAACAAGTGCTCTTATCACAAACCAAGCAATAGAATATGCAATGAATTTAGAATATATGGCTGCTTTTGGGGCTGCAAATTCAGCATTGTTATTAGATAAAAACTGCGGTTGTGCACAACTAACGTTAGCATATATAAGTAGTTCAAATCCAAAATGGGGCAGTAGAGCAAAAAAACTTAAAGAAATTAGCGCAACTAAACTAAGTGCAGAAGAAAAAGCTTGGTATAATTATATGTTAGCCTCTTCAGAAGAACAAAAAGCTTTAGACACATCACTTGTAAGTCAATTCCCAAAGAGTCCATTAATTAATTACTTGACTACCTCAATGCAAGATTTTAATTCTTTTAAAGTTTTTGCTGAAAAATTTCCTTTATATTCTTCCTCTGCCTATAACATGATATCTTATGGCTACATGAACGGAAGCTACGGGAAAGAGGATACAGTTGCAGCTATGGAGTATGTTAAAATGTCCCAAAATATACATGATGGCCCAAATTCATTCGATTCAATGGGAGAACATTACGCTGCAATGGGAGATTATGAAAATGCATTAAACACTCAACTTAAGGCAATCGACTTTGCAACCTTTGCATCTCCATATAGAACTAAAGCTCAACTATATTATGCCAAAATCGAACAAAAAGATATTAGTGAAAAAATTATAGCAGATCAAGAAGAAATGCAAAAAGCAATTATGAATAGTGATTATGAGTCTTACAAAAAGTTTGAACATCCAGAAATTAAAGTTTCTACAGGAGACTCTAATTTAAATCCTTTCTATATTATTACCAAAGAGGATATAATTAATGACAATGGTATAACTTGGAATTCCTTCAAGCTTTTTAATATGGACACTTACTTTTCTCCTGATATGAAAACTGCTGTAATTACATTTGAAGCAGATGGGAATTACACTATTATAGAAACTAATGAAACTGTTCCTTATGCAACAAGAGCATCTGCAACTTGGAATAATACCGATGATGGATGGAAAATATTACACACATCATTTGCTCCAAGAAAAGGAAAAAATGGCATTCCAGGGTTTGTGAAGTAAGCAGTATTAAACACAACAAACTATTAATTTTAACCTTCTATTTACACTATTTTACTATTAACTTTTAATTTATAATTTATAATTTATAATTTATAATTTATAATAATATGAAAAATATTTTATTTTTAGTATCACTGGCATTATTTGTTGCAAGTTGCTCGGATTCAAATCCTAAGTATGCAAAAAATTTAGCAACTGCTCAGAAATTATTTACGTTACACGGTGAAGAAAATATAGACGAACAACTAAAGCTAGTTAGTAAAGACATTAAAGTTGAACTACCTTTTTATGATTCTGAAATTGTTGGATATGAAGCATATACTTCTATATTAAAAGGATACCATGATGCTTTTGACGATATCAAGTATACTGCCGAACTATGGCTTCCAGGAACGGATTCATTAGGTGTATTAAACGGTAGTGTAAGAACCTATGGAAAATGGACTGGTATTCAAGTAGCAACTGGAAAGCAATTAAACCTTAAAGGCTACTGGTATTTTGGTTTTGATGATCAAGGTTTACTTAATGCGCAAGGCGATTTTTTTGATGCTGGCGGAATGTTAAATGCAGTTTACCCTAAAAATTTAGTGTATGCTACTATGGAAGTTTTACCAGGAAAAATAGATCAGGTTATGAAAATTCTTAATAGCGAAGATGGCTTACCAGCTACTCGTGCTTATGATGGATGTTTATCTGTAGAACTAACTTTTAATGAAGAAAACAATACAATTTACATACTGGAAAACTGGGAGTCTAATGACAAATTTAATTCTTACATTAAATGGAGACAAAATGAAGATGCGACTATAGGAAATATAGCTCCTTATCTAAAGGGTGGTATAGATGGATTAGAAATAATTCAACCAAATTCTAATTATATGTCTTATTAATATATTAAATAATTTAATACCAATATAAAAAATTATACTATGAAAATTAAAAAATTACTTTTTATCGCGATGCTTTTAGTTAGTTGCGGTATTTATGCTCAAGAAACGAACCCTCCTTCGGAAGTAGTAATAGGATCCTTTAGAGGTGTGACAATTCCTCTGAGAGATTTTCCGACTTTGACTACTAATAATTATAGTTCTGATGATATGATTATGATAGTTAATGAAGCTATTGTTCAGGAATCATTGATTTCACCAACGTCTACTGTAATTCAAAATTTACAAACGGAAGAAGGTGGTATTACAGTGATGCCTCCTGTTCAAAATTTTATTGGTTTTAACGCAAATGAATCAGGAGGTTATTATCCGCCTGATCCTACTGGTGCTGTTGGTCCAGACCACTATATTCATGCAGTGAATTCAGCAGTTAAAATATTTGACAAACAAGGAGAATTATTGGTAGGTCCTGTAAGTTTGTCTTCATTCCTTGGGAATGGATCTAATAATGGTGATCCAATTGTTTTATATGATCAATTAGCAGATAGATGGTTTGTAAGTGAATTTGGAGCAGCTAGCAATAGTTTGTCCATTGGAATATCTGTAACAAATGACCCGACAGGATCTTATTATGTATATGATTACGTTCATCCTAATGGTTTTCCAGATTATCCACACTATGGTTTATGGCATGATGGTTATTATTGTACAGTAAACATTCCCGGATACTCAGGGAATGACGCACTTGTCTTCGAAAGAGAAGTAATGTTAAATGGTGGAGATAATCCGCAAATGGCAATTTTCTCACTACCAGAAATTGTTTATAATCCAGTACAAGTAAAAAGTCCAGAGCCAGCAAATTTATTAGGAACAACTATAAATACTGATCTTCCTGGATATTTCACATACCTTCAAGATGATGCTTGGGGTGGAGTAGATTTTGATCATATAAAGGTTTGGGAACTTGATATGAACTGGGGAGATATAAGTAATTCAACAATGTCTGATCCTTTAGAAATCCCTACAGATCCCTTTGATGCAGGAGAGGTTTTTGGAAATGGAAATGGAGCTTTATTCCAACCTGGAACAAATCAAAGACTGGCAGGTCATGGAGGTGTAATTTCATTTGCTACGAATTTTAGACAATTTCAGGATCATAATTCTTGGTTAATAACCTTTAACACCTTTATAGATAATAATGATAGAGGAGGTATTAGATGGATAGAGTTAAGAAATGATGAGGTAAGTTCTTGGGAGATATTTCAAGAAGGAACCTATTCCATTGATGATGGTCATAGTCGTTTAATGAGTAGCTCTGCTATGGATGCAAGTGGTAATATAGCATTGGCTTATACAACTGGGAGCAACGATTTAGCGGCGTCTTTAAGATATACAGGTAGGTATGATGGAGATGAATTAGGACAGATGACAATTGCAGAAGAGGTTATTATTAATGGGCCAGGGGTAAGAACAAATTCAAATAGATATGGCGATTACTCTCATATGACTATGGATCCGGATAATTTTACATTTTGGTATACTGGAGATTATTTTTCGTCAAATAATAACTGGAGAACTCAAATTGCAGCTTTTTCACTTAGTGGAGGGTTTACAGCTGATGTTGGAGTAAACAATATAATTAGCCCAAATAACGGTATTTTAACAAATGCTGAATATGTAGAGATTGGTATTCGTAATTATGGATCTGAAGCACAATCAGACATTCCAGTTGTATTAAGTATTGATGGAAATATAATAGCTTCAGAAGTATTTTCTGGATCTATTAATGGAGGTGAAGCTGCAAATTATACTTTTACCCAAACAGTAGATTTATCAAATTCAGGTCAAGTCTATGTTATTGAAGTTAGTACAAATTTATCTGGAGATGAATTTGTTGCTAATGATGCCTATACTAAAGAAGTAATTCATTTATTTTCTAACGATGTTGGTGCCATAGAAATAACAGCTCCAGAATCTGGGCAAACCTCTCAACTTGAAACAATTTCTTTTACCTTAAAAAACTTTGGTGTTATTTCTCAATCTAGCTTTGATGTTCAGTATACTATTAATGGAGGGGCTCCAGTAATTGAAACTTTCGTTGGTCCTATAACCTCTGAAGAAGAAATAACTTTTAGTTTTGATCAACAGAGTGATTTATCTGAATTTGGAACTTATGAAATAATAGTTACTACTTTGCTAGCTGATGATCAAGATCCATCTAATGATTCAGTAACGGTTGTAATAGAAAGTGTTCTTTGTCAGCCAACAATGGATTGTTCCTTTGGAGATGGATTTCAGTTATTTAATATTGCAGAAATTAATAATCCATCTGAATGTGAAGGGTATGGAGATTTTACTAATCTAATTGCAAATCTAGAAGCTGGCTCTACCAATGATTTAACAGTGACGACAGGATATGGAGACCAATATATAACTGTTTGGATTGATTATAATGATGACTCTTCTTTTACAAATGATGAAAAAGTAGTTGTGGACTATGTAATTGCCCCTGGAGAGGCTGCTGGGAGCTTTACTGAAACTTTCGATTTGGTTGTTGCTACTGGAGCTTCTCCTGGTGAACATAGAATGCGAGCAAAATCTAATTGGCAAGCACCAGTTCCTGATGATGGCTGTGAGGAATCACAATATGGAGAAACAGAAGATTATACAGCACTAGTTATAGAGGAACTAAATGTAGAAGATTATGAAATCAGGAATTCTAGTTTAATTGTAACTACCTTACCAAACAATCAATTTGAAGTTTTATTAAATACCCAATATGATGGTGGTGTCTTTTTAGGTATATTTAATATTTTGGGACAACAAGTTGGTTTTAATAAAAGAGTTCCTAAAATTGACAATGCATACAAAGTGAATATAGACATGACAAGTATGTCTGCGGGAGTATACCTTATTCGCATGGGAGGACATGGAACTACAACTTTTAAAACTGCTAGAATTTTAGTGAAATAATTAATTTCTTTTGAGTAAGAATCCTATAACATTCATCAATATCAGATTCACTAAGAAGCTACAGAAAGTTATGGGATACTCATCTATAAATGTAAGTTTGACTTATTTACGAGGGTTGGAAGTGGCTGAATTAATAGGTATAAAATTAATACAGGGTTTAAATACAAAAAGAGTATAACTAATTAAAGTTATACTCTTTTTCACAACAATCAACACAAATTAGATTTTGTTAATAAACCTTATGAGTATCAAGATATACTTTATAAGCTGATAACACTCAATCAATACACTCTTAAACCCTTTTTATCCTTGAGTTTAAAGCAAAAAAAAGAGTAACCATTTCTGATTACTCCTTAGTATATAACTCCTTTGAAATATCGAACATTAGTTTTAACCAAAGAGATTTTGAGTTAACAAACTATTTAATAAAGAAACTTATCTCTAAAGATTATTTATAATCTCAGGATTTATTTTTTGTAAATCTTCAACAAATTTAGTTTTGTGTTTTGGAGAGATTATTAATTCGTCAAACTTACCATATCTGATTTCTATTCTGTCAAATGAAGCAGCAGGAGAGGAAATAATATTTGATGATTTAGAAATTTTTTTCATCTCCCCAATGTTTACAGGATTATAGTTAAAAAACCCGCATTTTATATAAAGTTTTCCCTTCTCAATCTTGTAGGTGGTATTGAAAAACATATGTAAAATAAATCCATATAAGACAACCATAGCTAAAAAAAGTATAGTTGTATTGCCATTAAAACCGTTACTTATCAATGTTGGAACCAATGGTCCAAAAAAAACTAAAAACACAACAATCAATAGCATATAAGATACTTTCGAATAATAAATCATCTAATAAAATTAAACGTAAATATAATAAAACGGCTACACTTTATAAAAGTATAACCGTTTTATTGTTTTAGTAGATAATGGTATTGAAATATCGAACTTAAGTTTTACTCCGAGAGAATTTGAGTTAACAAACTATAAATAAAACTTCAAAAAGGTTTAGAAATAGCTGAACTGAAGGAAGAGGATATGCCTTTAATATAATACCATTATGTAAATGACTAACCACTAAAGCGAAGGCATAAAAAAACCACCCTAAATTAATAGAATGGCTTATAATTATACAATTAATTATACACGGTGTATAAACAGTTTTTTAGTCTACATATTGATATGTTACAGAATAAGTACTTTGTTCAGAGTCTTCAATCGACACAGCAGTTACAGTTGCTGATGTTGGATAATTTTCATTATCATAAGAATAATTAACATTGATTGTATTAATAATTTCTCCTTCTCCGTTTTTATAAATAATTTGAGATGGGTTATTTACTGGAAAAAGTAATCTTGCTTGTACAATTTCAGGAATTTGCGGGTTCATACTGAAATTTAATTCAACATTATCCAATACTTCAATTATTTTACCTGCTTTTAAAGTATAGAAATAAGGGTTATGTGTATTCTCATATGAAATTTCTGCTGTATAAATGCTTTCATTTCCTTCATAAAATTCAATCTTTTTAGGATTTCCATTGTCATCATATAAAATAGCTTCACCTGTTTCAAATGCTTCATAAGGTGATTCATATAATTCTTCAATATTTAGATTGTCATCTCCTCCAGTAATATTAGATAAGTCATCATTATCATCATAAACAAATATGCTGGTATCAATTCCATCTGATATAGTGTTTAAGAATCCATCCGAAGTATATGAGAACGAAATATTTTTATTGTCTTGTGAATCTTGGGCTGAAACAATAGAAATAGATTCTATTAATTTTACTTGAACATTACCATTTGCTTCATTAAATTCATCCGTAGCTGAATCATCACTACTACAAGCAACGATTAAGACTGTTAAGACTAAATAGATTAGTTTTCTCATTTGTTTGTTTTTAATTTTTTAATATCGTGATTGGGGTTTCTTTAACTCCTGCGTAAAAAACAATTATCTCTGCAGGTTCTTTGCCGTCATTTCTTCCGTAATGAAATGTGTTTACTAATTCTACAATTGGTTCACCAGCTTTAAGATAAAGTATATCATTGGTTTCACTAATTACTGTTAATTCACCTTTTAGTAAAACACCAGCATTAATTTCTGGATGTTGATGTAATTGCAATTTTGTTTTTGGAGGGACAATTATTTTTAAAATAGTTACTTCAGGATTACCATCAAGATATTTTGGAAGTGGTTCGCCATTCCAACTTTTTGTTGTCTTTGCTAATGTAATCACCTTTGAAATTGGACAATTTTTTTCCATTTGTTTGTTTTAATTCTTCTGTAAAGATAATAAAAAAGGCTACCAAATCAATGATAACAGAGATGGGGGGGGTCAGATATTAAATAAATTAGTTGGATTTTTTTGGCTTTTTACTGCCAGTATTGATCAATTTACTGGCAGTTTTATGTGTATTTGGTTTTTAACCTATGGCAATAAACAACCAAAGTGTGGTTAATATCAACTGTTTAACACTCAACTAATACACTCTTAAAT
>Ga0233428_1001440_pt1 | contig 25229 bp, 22 predicted proteins | sample SI_118_April2016_4_FD_179890 | JGI IMG/M metagenome (GOLD analysis project Ga0233428, IMG submission 179890) | Seawater microbial communities from Saanich Inlet, British Columbia, Canada - SI_118_April2016_120_MG | ecosystem: Environmental > Aquatic > Marine > Inlet | place: Canada: British... | reverse complement strand
GGATTGAATGGGGCCATACAGGTAACCCACGTACGAAGAGAAGGCGATGAAAGTACCTGCCGTCATGTCACCGGCGATCACGCGATTCCATCCGACCCAGGCATAGGCGGTGGTGGCCAGGGTGCGCGCCGTCAGCCCCGTGAAGCCAATGCCTCCTCCGAGCGCGGTCGCCACCATCTGCAGACGCGAGACTCCACGCAACAGGTCCCCGAGGTGGCGGCTGACGGGAACCTCGAGACTGAGGGATTGCACCAGTCTCGCGCTGCCGATCAGCTCCACGGAACGTGCCTGGAGTTGAGCCGATTGCTCGGCGACAAGTCGGGCATATCGACGTTGTACCCTCCCGCCTACAAGCACGAGCACCGCATCCACGGGTAAGACCACGAGACTCAACAGGGCAAGCTCCCAATCGAGGGTCAGTAACACGACGGGAAATACAAGCAGATAGAGTCCGTTGAGGATCAAGCTGTTGATGAGAGATATGACCATCGACAGAGATGTGTCCATGTCGTCGAATCGTGCCAGAATCTCCCCTGTTTGCCAGCGATTGAAGAAGGCGAGATCCTGAGCTTGTACCCGTCGGAGAAGACGCTGCTGGAAATCGATCCCCATCAGCGCCCCCAGTCGTTGGCTGAACAGACTCTGTACAGTGCCGGTCAGTCCCAGAAAGAGCGAACTCGACGCGGTGGCAACGAGTACCAGCACGAGCAGGCCCACCTCCTTGCCGGGAGCGACTTCGTCGATGAGGACCTTCGTGAGATACGGCCCAGGGAGTGCCAGGAGCGTCGAAGCAATCGCCACGACTGTTGCCAGCAGCAAACGCATCCGGTAGGGCCATAGGAGGCCAACGATCTTTGTAAGGGTTCGCACTCACTCGTCGCCTCTGGTCAGACCAAGCCGCGCCAGGAGGGGTCGACTTTGCTGGAACTGCTCGTCAAACCACACGGCGAGCAGTTTGATCAACGATCCCTTGTCGATGATGATGTGTGCTGCAACCCTCATGCCCTCCGCCAGTCTGAGACCCTCGTCCAATGGTGGCTCGATCTGCAGGTGAATCGCGTATGCAGAGGAGGAGCCTGGCTCCGGTTTGGATGAGATCGATTCCACTACGGCATCAATGGTAGCATGGCGCACGTGCGGGTAGGCTTCCACGAACAGCTGCGCTGCCTGTCCCGGTTTGACTTGCCCCCAGTCCTGTGCCGACACGGTAAGGCGAGCCTGCCAGTCCGTCGATGTAGAGATCTCAACAAGCCCTTGCCCCGCTACGACGGCGATCCCCTCCAATGCCCCAGGCTCAGGGGTGCGCACAACACCAGCGGAAGCGGCACGCAAAGTGTGTTCCGCCAACTGGTCATACAGGTGCGACCGCTGCTTCAGCAGCCGCTGCCGCTGCGAGGAGAGCCACTGCGTCTCGCCCTGACGCAGGTCGACTTGTGCCAGATCGATGCGGGCCCCCTGCAGTAGTAGTTTTGCGTGGGCCTGCGCTTCCAGCGCTCGACGCACGGGAATCAGGTCATCGAGTTCCTGCCGGCGCCATCCGGGCAGACGCCCAACAGTGTGAAGAGATTCGATCTGTCGAACTCGATCGAGTTCGGCGGCCGCCAACTTCACTTGATGCCGACGCTGGCTCACGAGAGACTCGAGTTGAGTTCGCTGCGTCTCGATCTGCGTGCGCAGAAGAAGTTCACGATGGAATTGCGTTTCGACATCCGCATCGAGCAATTCGAGGTGATGCTGCAAATCGTCGCTACGTAAATGCACAAGGGCGTCGCCGACATAGACAGAGTCACCCTCCGCAACCATCACACGATCCACAACACCCGATTCCGGACTACGTACGACGTCGGTTTGTCTTGGCAGTAGCACACCCGTTGCAGGGGCGGTGACTCTGATGTCGATACGTTGAGCCGCCACGGTAAGAAGCCCGAGCGCACAGCCTGCAGCCAGCAGCAGCCACACGTGCAGGGTGCCAACCCACCGAAAGCCAAGAGGTGGAAGTTGTGGAGACGTTGTTGTGAGAAAAGATGCAGTGGCCATGGCCTCCTCTTCGCAAGCAACATGCCACGCGGGCGGTGCAGGCCACATTGTGCCACTAACTTGAGAGGCCGCTTCCACTTACGGGTTCATCTACAACCGCGAATCGCAGCAAGTCGTCAAACGATCATGTGAACAGGATGACTCATGGGTGATACCCGTCGGTACCAGTGGCCTTGCCGCAATTGGTTTTGCAAGTTCATTCTAGATGATCTGTCCGCCAGTCCTGATCCATCCAATCTTGAGTCCCCACGACGGACAAGCCGACCAATGAGCCAACCGACGATCATATATGACGGCGAGTGCCGCTTCTGCACATGGAGTGCGGGGCGCATTCGCAGCCTGGACAGACAGAGCCAGTACGAAGTATTGCCACGTCAGCAACCGGGACTCGATGAACGTTTCCCCATACTGACGCAGTCAGATTTCAATACAGGCCTGCGTCTCATCGGCGCTGGCGCGCAGGTCCATGTCGGTGCCGACGCCGTCTATGAGATCTACCGAACCTTCTCCCCCTATCATTTGGTCGCCTGGCTCTATCGCGTCCCGATTCTTCATAGCTTCTTTCGCTTGGGATACGCCTTGATCGCACGCTATCGCCACCACCTCGGGAGAATCGACCCTGAATTGGCCTGCGATGATGAGGGCTGTGTGATTTCCTATGGCGAACGTCAAGAAACATTGCGGGGATCTGCCAAGGAGGTAACCTGATCTGCCCTTCTACATCTTCTTGCAATTTGGCAGGTCCAAGCCTACCATTAATCGAATTGTCCGTACTGGTACGGACACCCATCCACCACTGAACTAACTCGGTTACCGCCATGGGACTTCTTCTCATCGGACTCGTCGTTGTCGGCCTCGCGACAGGTTTCATTATGAGCGACATGGAGCGCAAGCGGCGGGCGCTCTCAGAACTGGTGGAGCGGCTTGAGCCCTTGGTTCCTCGCAATCGACGTTTGGCCCTGCACAATCTGCGTCGTTTGAGTCAGAGCCTTTTCTACGCACAGAATCTGATGTCGCAGATCGAGCGGGAACTGTTGCTGCTGGAGAAGGAAAAGGAGATTGAGGTGCCCGTCGTCGACGCGTCGAGATTTGCCTTCCGTACGTCGGTCCAACTTGCCGGGATGTTTCAACGACTCGTGACGATCGAAGAGAGTGTCGGCATTGCCGAAAAGGCTGCTGCCGAGGAAAAGGCAGCCGCTGCAGAAGCGAGCGCCCTTATCGCCGAGGCCCCCCCCGAGGACCCGGGATTGGCCAGTGGCGCAGCCGCCGGGTGAGTGACACCTTCTGGCGAGAATCACGGTCTTCTGACATAAATTGACCGTCGCCAATGAACGAGTGCGACGGCGACCAGCCGATTCGCTCCGGCCTATATGATGACCCACGCCTTCAGCATCCCGCTGACTGGCTTTTTTTTGTTTGTGATGGGCTCTCTGAGCCGCCTCGAAGCCGCCCCTTGAAAATTGCGTAACCGTTTATTTTTGTTACTCTAATGGATGTATTGTAACCGTTCCTTTATTTCACCTGGCGCTTCGGAGATCTCCCCGTGACCGAGCGACCCAACATCCTCTTTTTGCTCTCTGACGAGCATTCCTATCGGTTTCTGTCTTCACGATCCCGACAGGAGGGTGGTGAGCCGTGCCATACACCGACACTTGATGGTCTGGTTGACCAGGGCGCGTTCTTCAGCGAGGCATCGTGCCAGATGCCCCTGTGTACCCCGAGCCGTATCGCCATGCTTGCGGGACGCCACTCGCACCGTGCAGGTGCCTGGAACAACAACTCCATCCTGCCACCTCAGCTGCCGACCTTCGCCTCCCACCTGGGTGATCACCGCTATGCCACCTGTACCATCGGCAAGATGCATCTGGGTGGGACACGCCAATTCGCGGGATTTCAACACCGCCCGTATGGTGATTTCGGCGGCCCCTGTGCACATCAGTTTGATCCACTCAGCGCCTACGAAGCAGGTGGGTCACGCCCCGGCTCTGATCTCAGGTCGCGGACGGTAGATGCGGGGCTATTGCAGGTCCCCGAATCACAACTGCAGGAGGCTGCCGTCGCCTCGGAGTCCATCGCCTGGTTGCGCAATCATCGCCAGGCGCAGCCAGACAAGCCCTGGTTGTTGATGGCGTCCTTCAGCCGCCCCCACTTTCCTCTCACAGCGCCACAACGACATTTTTCCCGCTACTGGCCTGAGGGGGTCAATGAACCTCGCATCACCGCGGGCAGTGGGGATAGTGCCACCCATCCCATGACACAAGGTGCGATCGCCGGATTCCGGACGAACGAGATCGAACGTGAAGAGGGATTGCGAGCAAGAGCCGCCTATTTTGCCTGCGTCGATTTTCTCGACGAGTTGCTCGGCGACTTTCTTGTCAGACTCGAACGTGATGGCGCTCTCGACAATACGATCATCGTCTATGCATCTGACCACGGCGAAATGTGCGGTGAGCACGGTCTGTGGTGGAAGAACACGTGGCATGAGTCCTCGGTGCGTGTCCCATTGATCATCTCCACACCCGAGCATCGACGCGGCGAAGTGGACGCCGCGATCATCAGCGACCCCGTGGGCCTCGCCGACCTGTTCCCCACGTTTTGCGGTTTCGCCGGCATCGAACCACCGGACGATCTCGATGGGGTCGATCTGTCGGGGCCCAGTCGCTCAGAGGCCAGTTCGGCTTTGATGCAGCGCCCAGGGACGATCACGGAATCGCTGATGCCACGGTGGGGCGAGGGCACCGAATTCCGCCTCATTCGCTCGCGTCGCCACAAATATGTCATGTTCCGTGATGCGGACGATCTGGCCTTCGACCTGCAAGCCGATCCTGATGAGCAACGCAACTTGCTCGCCCACGGTGAAGGCGGTGCGGAAACCGACGCCCTACGCTCACACCTGCTCGAAGACTTTGATTTTGCCACCGTCGAGCAGAACCGAACGACCCAGACGCAGGATCTACGTGCTCGCTTCCCGCTGCGGACCGAGGCGACGACACCGAATCAGATACAACGTGGCGATGGTCTGCTTGTTGAGGCTGATTCACCCCTCTATGACGCTGATGTCGTGAGCCGCGACGTTGACGCAGACTTTGATCGGTAGGGCGAGATGATCTGGGTCGTCGGCGTCATCGTCGTGGGCGAAATACTCATCTTCGTCCAGTTGATGCTCAGCTACCAGAAGCGAGGTGCGCGTCTGAAAATTGCCCGCGCCCCTATTCTCAAGCGCATCGAACAGCACAAGCAGGACCTCGTCGAGCTGTCGGAGAAGGTGCAGGCCCGCACGACAGAGAGCCTGGAGAAGGTCGACCTGAGGATTGCGGACTACACACATCGTACTGGATTCGCTGCAAATCTGGTTGCTGAACTGGACAACGAAGCACACGAGCGGGCTGAAGAATTGGGCCTCAATGCAGATGACGAAGAAGAAGAAGAAGAAGAAGAGGAGCATGAAGAGCCGCCTGCCGACGGCGAGGGAAACTTCAATCCCATGAAGGTCGAAAAGGACAAGGGATTCGACCCTTTCGACACGGTCCGCCACATACGGGGAGACTTGGAAGATGTCTTCGAGCAGGTCGAAAGCCTGCGAAATGACGAGGATATCGTCACGAATATGGCCCAGCGACTGGCCGCATCCAACGGCAAGCCGAAGGACTGATTTATGTCGGAGCTTCTCCTCATCGCCGGTGGGTCAGCCGTGTTTCTTCTCATCGTCTGTCTCATCACCAGAGAGAGCACGGAGGGCAAACTACGCGCCATGCGCATGGAACTCATGTCTCTGCGCTCAAAGGAGCGTACCCTGGAAGATCAGGTGAAGGCGGTACAGAAGACGGAGTCACAGATTCGCGAAGGCTTGATGCGCATGGAGCGGACGCAGGACTCGACGGGGCAAGTCGTCTCAGACCTGTTCCGAAAACTAACCCAGTTGTATGAATTCGTTCGGCAAGAACCGATGCCGGCCGTACCAGATCCTGGCGCTGCAATCGCTCAGGAAGAGGAGGTCGCCGCTTGAAATACCGACGTTTCGGCCAATCAGACTGGCAAGTCAGTGAAATCGGCCTCGGTGGCTCCTGGTTTTACGGTCGCCCCGAAATCGACCCCCAGCCTGTATCGTACGGTGTTGCCGTCGTCGAACGGGCCCTCGAACTGGGTATCAACTACTTCGACACAGCCCCGCTCTACGGCAAGGGGCGTAGTGAACAGGTCCTGGGTCACGCACTCAAGGGCATCGAGCAGCCATACTACCTGGCGACGAAAGTCGGCTACTTCCCTGAACCCTTCGATTACACTCGGGACAGCGTCCTACGCGGCTTTGAGGCGAGCCTCAAACGACTGCAGCGTGATCGTGTAGATCTGGTGCAGATCCACGAGTCTGAACAAGCGGGATGGGATGGCGTCTTTGGTGCCGGGCGCACATTAGAAACGTTGCTCGAATTGAAGGAACAAGGACTCACGACCCACATCGGCCTCACAGGTTCGGACCTGCCGCTGATGGCGAAGATCCTCGACGAAGCGAACGATTTCACCTCTGTGATCACCTTCCTCAAATACGATATGCTCGTGCAGGACGCGAAGAACGAGCTGATCCCGAGTGCTCTGCGCAACGACGCTGCGGTGATCTGTGCTTCGCCCCTGCATGGCGGCTTGCTTGGATCAAAACGTGATCATTGGCGTGAGACAGGGCGATTCGCCGAGCACTATGACCGCCAGGAACGTGTCGAGGCGGTACTGACAAGGCACCAGCTGGACTCCGTCGAAGCGGGCCTTCGTTATCTCCTCTCGGATGGGCAAGTCGGCATGCTGCTCTCTGGCGTAGCCAGTGTCGAGGAGTTGGAAACCTCCGTCGCTGCGTCCAATGCGGGTCCCTTACCTGAGGATGTGATCGACGAGATTAACAACGCCTGACTCGCTTCGACAAGTACCGCCTCGTGTTTCATTCGACGATCATCACTCATCAGACAGGATCCCCGTGTCTTCTACCCGCGTCGGCTTCATCGGCCTTGGCCACATCTCCATACATGCTCATCTCCCGGGTCTGCGACCACTTGTCGAGTCTGGCGACGTTGAACTGTCGGCTTTCTGTGACATCAGCGAGGAAGCCCTTGCCGAGCAGGCTGCCGCCTTCGGTGCAAAAACAACCTATACGGACCATAGGCAGATGTTTGAGCAGGAGGACCTGGACGCCGTCTACATCAATCTCCCACCGACCTTACATACCGATCAGGTGACCCTCGCCGCCGAGAAGGGCATCCACACTTTTGTCGAGAAGCCAGTAAGCCTCGACATGGCGCAGGCTGCCAGTTTCTCGCAACAGATCGAGAAGGCGGGAGTCGTATCGCAGGTAGGCTTCATGAGTCGCTACTATCCCTCTGCCGAGCATGTTGTGGAACTGCTCAGAGAACGCACACCTCGCCATGTTCAGATCTCCCTGTTCTATTCAGGAAAACCCGTCCGCTGGTGGACGAGCCGATATGAGGAATGCGGCGGCTCTTTCGTCGAGAACACGATTCACATGGTCGATCTGATTCGCTACTTCCTGGGCGATATTGCCGACGTGTCAGCCTTCTACATGTGGCGCGAGCCCGGCGAAGGCCCGGAGATGATGAACATGCCCCATGTGTATGACGTGAACTACCGCTTTGCCTCGGGCGTCGTCGGCAATGCCACCACATCACGCGTCCTCACCGACGCCAACGGTGCCGGGCGCCGCGAAGTCCTCATCGTCTGCGATGACGCATTGATCGAGTGGTCGACGAACAAGGTGACCGTCAACGGCGAGACCACCTTCGAAGCAGATGCCAAGGGCCGCGAAGCCTTCGCGCTGCAAGCAGCGGCCTTCATCGAGGCCGTCAAAGCTGAAGACCCATCTCGGATGCGCAGCCCCTACGGCAGCAGTCTCAATTCCCTCGCCGCCGTACTGGGCGCCAACGCCTCAGCTGAACGGGATGGCCAGCGCCTGGCCCTGGCAGACGTAGAAGCCAGCGAAGTCGCCTGGAATCCCCGCCACGCCGCCGGCCACGGCACACCCACCCTGGAGTGATCGCCAGGAAGTGACGCGCACGATCATTTACGATCGTCAGTAACCATTTCGGGCCAACTTGGGGCTTTACATGTAGAGCAGTCCTATCCACCCAATCTTGCCGATCGGATCATCGTGCCCGACGATCAGCTCATCGCTACCGTGCGCCTTGCCCAACAAGGTGATCTGGATGCCTTCACCGACCTGGTGCGCCAGTTTCAGGACATGGCAGTCGGCTACGCCAGAACGATCCTTCGCGACTCTCATCTTGCCCAGGACGCAGCGCAGGAGGCCTTCGTGCAGATGCTCGATGACCTGCCCGCGTTACGAGATCCCGCCGCCTTCGTGGGATGGTTTCGAAAACTCGTCTTCAAATTCTGTGATCGGCAAACACGGCGGGCAGACTGGTCATCCCAGTCTCTGCCCCAGGAGGACGTCATGGATCTGTCGACGACTGATCCGCAGAGCGAGTTGGAGTTGCAGCAGGAGGGTGCCGTCGTCCATCGGGCCATCGAATCACTACCGGATATCCAACGGGAGACGGTCCTTCTTTACTACATGGGAGACCAGTCGCAGGCCCGCATCGCCGCATTCCTGGAGATCAGCAAGGGCGCGGTGAAGAAGCGTCTATTTGATGCCCGAGCCACGTTGAAGGAGTCGATGATCTCCATGGTCCAGGACTCACTGCATGAAGAAGCCCCCTCTCGAACCGATTCATTTGAGCGTCGAGTTCTCACGAGTGTCCTGCCACTGCAGATCTCAGCGTGGGAGCAGCCTGAGGATATCACACGTGCACTCGGTTCCACCGTCGCGGGCCGGCATGTAGAGATCCCAGAAAATGCGGTTCTGCCTGAGAACGCCGTATTGATCGTAGAGCCGCGACTCGAAATCGATGACGCCGCATGGGATCGCCTCCTGGGCGAGATGAAGGAGCACCAGATCCCAGGTCTGTGCGTCGCAGGTCGACTATCTGATCGGCACCTCGAGCGGATTGGCGAACTGGCGGATCAACTCGTCTACCTGAATTTGTCTGGAACGAATGCTGGCATCACGGATCAAGGCCTGGCGCACCTGGCAGACCTGAAGCGCCTCCGCTATCTGGATGTGAATCAGAACAGCGCCTGCAATTCACCCTCTCTGGTGCCGGCGAAGGTATCGGATGCGGGGATGGATTTTCTACGCGAGTTAGCCGATCTCGAAGTGCTTTACTTACACAATCTGTTCAATGTCGGCGATGAAACTGCCAGACACCTGAAGCATCTCACGCGTCTTCGACGACTCGGCTTCGATGCGACACTGATCACCGATCAAGGCTTACGCCATATCGCCGGCCACGAGCACTTGATTGATCTGTCCCTGGGGCCGCTGATCACCGATGCAGGACTCGCCGTACTGTGTGAGTTACCAGGTTTCACCGACGCATCACGACCTGGGGCAGCATTGAGTCTGGCCAAATGTCCATTCATTGGCGACGAGGGTCTGAAACATGCGGGCGCTCTGGCAGGCCTCGAACGCCTGTGGCTGTGTGAATCCCGACTGATGAAGGATCGGTGGGTAGGCCTCCTCGAACCGGATGTCGCCTGGCCCGCCAGCTACACAGGAGCAGGGCTTGCTCCCCTTCGGCATCTGCCGCACCTGCGAGATGTCTGCTTTTCTGGAGAAAAGATGGATGAGGTTGCCCTCGAACACGTGGGCCAGTTCCCCAACCTCACGTCCTTTGCCTGCGGGAACGCAGTCTCCGGGGATCGGGGTTGGCAGGGTCTGTCAGAGTCTCAGTCCATCCAGACGCTGAGTGCCTTCTGTTGTCACGGGATGACGGGTATCGGTCTGAGAGCGCTGGCAGCCATGCCACACCTGGCAACCCTCGAACTCGGCAGCGACCAGATACGCGATGCTGATCTGGCGGCACTGGCGGATTTCCAAACGATGACAGCCTTCGTGACCCATCGCGGCAATGTGTTCACCGATGACGCCTTCGAATACATCGCCAGAGCGCCTGCTCTCGAGAGATTGGGCATGGGTTACGCCCGCACCCTATCGGATGCGGCGACGACACACATCGCTCGAGCGCCTCATCTGAAGAGTATTCACATGGGTGGTTGGCGCATGGGGGATCGTTCCTGTGAATTGCTTGCCGACGCGCCGGCGCTGGAACACGTGCGGCTGCATACGCGTCGACTGACCGACATTGGTCTCCTTCATCTGAATCGAGCGCCTCGTCTCAAGCAAGTCGAGATCGACGCCTGCCCCTTCGTGACAGTCGAGGGAGTTGGGACATTGCGTGACGATATCGACGTCGACTACTCGCCAGCGACACCGCGACAGGTCATCGAGGTCATTCTCGATGATGAGCAGATGAGGCAGCGAGCAATCGCTGTGCTTGCGGGCCACGGTGCGGCAGCACAAGATGAATTGTCTACCTTCGTGCGGATCTCGCCGCAAGCCCTTAGGCCCACATTTCGAAAACTCCTCGATCAAATCGACGCGGAGGCACCTTCGGACACTTGATGGAGTAATGCTCTCAAGATGACACAGTTGCTGGCTGGAGTTTCTCGCAAGACCATCACACCGCCCGTAGGTATCCACCTCATGGGATACGGGAATCGCCTTCAGGGGAATATCGGTGTCCACGATGACCTCTATGTCTCCACCGTCATCCTCTACGACGGCGAGACATACGCCGCCCTGCTCACAGCGGATCACACCTTCATCCACGCTCTGCTCGTTGAACGGATCAAGACGAAGATTGCGGCGTCCACTCAGATACAGGCGAAGGGCGTGTTTGTCTGCTGTTCGCACACACACGCGGGGCCGATCGGTTACGCCGACGACGATTCTGCGCAAGAAGCCAGAGCCTATATAGACGACCTGGTTCGCTTGTGTGTGGAAGGTGCCGTCGAAGCTCTCAGAGACATGCAGCCAGTTACCATGTTTGCCGGAACCGATCAATCACAGATCAATATCAATCGGCGTGAGCAGACCAACGAAGGTGTGATCATCGGAGAAAATCCCGAGGGACCCGTAGATCACGACGTGCAGACACTTCAGCTGCGGCTGGTATCTGGGCGATCTCTGGCAACGCTGGTCAACTACAGTTGTCACCCTGTCGTGATGGGGCCACTTAATCGACAGGTATCTGCCGATTGGGTCGGCGCCATGCGCAGCGGCGTGGAAGAATCCTCCGAGGACCTGTGTCTCTTCTTTCAAGGCACACCAGGAGATATCAACCCACGCAAGATGCGCTGGACCGAGGACAGTTGGGATGAGGTTGACCAGCAGGGACGAGACGTCGCTGCCGCCGCCATACGAGCTTGTCAGCAGGCGACTGCACTGACAAGCGGAGCGGTCCGCGTGCAACAAGAGGATGTGTGGCTGAGGCTTCTACCCGCTCGGGCCTTCGATGAAGTCTTCCAGGCCCTCGTTCCTGGGATCGAGAGCCTGGAAGAATACCACCGCAAGCGGCAAGAAGCCTTCCCATGGCACGTTGATCTTGAGAATCGAGGAGACGGAACCTATTCACCCATCGCCGTGGGCGCCGTTGGGGTTGGCGAATGGTCGCTCGCTACGCTGGGCGCCGAACCGTTCTGCGAAACAGGTCTCGCCATCAAGGCTGACTCGCGTGCGGCCATGACCTTTGTCTCGGGATACAGCAATGGCTGCAACAGTTACCTGCCCGTGGCCTCAGCATACGAGAGTGGCGGCTACGAAGTCGAAACGGCACCCCTGTTCTATAAACTTCCCGCAGGATTTGCACCGGAGAGTGAACAAAACGTGCGCGACACGGCTCTCCAGCTACTCCGGTCGTCTTGATACCGGCGTCGTCCCCCAGGAATCCGAAGCAGTTGTGCTCTTTCCCGGGTGGATGAGCGCTGGGCCACTATTCACGGCCGGACCAGATGTGTGACAGGTCTCCTGCTGCCTGATCGGCGGTGGCAGTAAAGAGGACAGAATCTCCCATGACGACGGACACGCGCACTTGCCTGTCCGCCTCAATTGTATACTGAGAAAACCGCACTCTCTCCGGGATCCGATCCAGGTGAATCGTCACCGCCTCCGTGTCGCGTGTCGTGACGGCCAGTGTATCGTGAGTCAATGACACTTGGACCTCGGCAAAAACCTCGCCCACGACGGGCCCAATCGTTAGCCAGAGAATCCGTTTCGCTTCATCGGTTACCAGGTGCAGTTGCGGATAGAATCGTTCGCCCTGGCCATCCAGACCGATTCTCTGGTGATGCTGCAGTTGGTCAAGTACCCAGGAAGCTGGAAGATTCAAGGGTAGATGGGATGCTCCCTGCAGCCAGTGCGGATCGGGTTGGAATCGATCGTGCGCTTGAATGGCGGCAACGAGGGACTCTGTCTGCTGCGGCGGCACGATTTCATCGAGAGTGCCGTGCCAGAAGATCGTCGGTACATACTGAAAATTCGGCACGTACGTCGCGGCGGACTGTCGTCGATAGGCATACTCAGTCATCGGCGATGGCGCACCTCCAACCTCCTGGGTTAGCAACGAGTCTGCCAACAACCTGAGTTGGCCCACCTTCGAGCTGAGCGCAGTCGGCGCCGACCGTTTTCTCCAGCTCTCGACATCGTAGATCCCTTGACCTGAAACGACCGCCGCAAATCGACCTGGATACTTGGCTGCCGTGACAGCGGACAACATTCCCCCCATCGATCGTCCTGCCAGATAGACTCGCGTCGAATCCACAGGATAGTGCGCCTGCATGTACTCCATCGCATCGATCAGATCATGCTGCGCTTCCAGTGCCGCCATCGAGAAACGACCATCTGTGTGACGGCCGTGTAGCTCCGGCACGACCAGCAGCCAGCCGCGCCTTTCGATCTCGTTGTAGTAGTAGGCTTGGGAATGACGAGTCCCCCAGGCATGGTGGGCCAGGACCAGTAGTGGCCTCCTGTCATCGCTCTCAAGCGAATCCGGCACAATGGCGAAGGCCAGCTGTTGCGTCCCATCATGGGAGTTGGTGAAGCTGAACTCGATCTGCTCTGCTTGTGTCGAGACAGAGAGTGCAAGGAGGCAGATCGTGGTGAGCAGTGGCTGGCGGGATCTCTCAGTCATTTGCCGCTGCCAGAACGACATTCGTCGCATCGAGAGCCCATGTCTCGTTGTAGACCGTCGGCTTCGGGCGCGCAGGAGGATAACTCGAGGGTGGCGACGCTGGATCCCATAGCTCATGACGATCTCGACCTCGGGCTGCGTCCAGCCACTCACGGTCCCGGGCGATGGCCTCTACTTCACGCTGCAGAATAAACTCGACGTGATCAAAGGCCGTGATCGCCACGTGCGCGAGAAACACACGATCCACGCCATCCCCATCCCAGGTGGCAAGGTCAGGCAAAATCACGGGGCCCGTGCAAATCTGGAACTCGGCATCCGCCTCATTCACATTGATCAGATTGACGGGATATTCCACGGTGACCGTAACATTGCGCTCAACGTCGACGTAGGAGGATCGGGCATTCATGCAGTCATTGGCGAAGGTCGCATTCACGATCTGTTTCGCATTGGCTAGCTCGCGAATCTCGCCGAAGCGGCGAATCTTCAATTGTGTGTCCATAAACAGATCAGACAGAGGGCTTCGTGAGACATCCTGCGAGACCGAACTCGGCTGCCTTGCCACCGGAATCACGTGCTTGTCGCTGAAGACCAGTCGCCATTCTGCACTGGGAATCTGAAACAAATTTCTCTTGGCGATGGTGTATTCGGACCGACATGGCGATCCGGCGAACAGTCGTGTCACCTTGCCCGAATCATGATCAGATATTTCACAACTCGCTTCGAGATTGAAACGAACGTGGTAGACCTGTCCCTCTTCGCCGACAAACCCACCAGCGTATTTGTAGTGCTCGTCATGTTTCCAGGGATTGTGCTTCCAGGTGAAGCTCGAACGCGCGAAATCGATCACAGATTCTCTCCTCATGGCAGCGACATTGGGTCTTTGAGTGGCAACCAAGCGTACTCAAAAGAGCATTATCGTAACGCAGACACTGGCGGGGCAAATGCTTGGCGCTTGCCTGCTCTGTGGCAGTTCCACATAATGAGTCCCTGAGAATTGCATCAACCGCCGTCGTGGACGGCTACCTGCGACAGATCAGGTCTCTGGAGAAGCGCAATGGTACAGGATGTCGTTAAGAAGCTCTTTGCCCAGGCAGGCGTCGAAGTACAAGGCGACCGTCCCTGGGATATACAGATACACAACCCGGATACGTACAAGCGCATCCTGACGGAGGGCTCCGTCGGATTGGGCGAGTCCTACATGGACGGCTGGTGGACCTGCGAGGCGCTGGACCAATTCTTCGCCAAAGTGATTGTCGCACGTCTCAACAAGAAAATCGTCCCTCTGTCTGCCAAATGGGTGGTTCTGCGCTCCAAACTTTTTAATGTGCAGACAAAACTGGGCTCACGACGTGTCATCGATCGTCACTACGAAATCAGCCCAGCCGTCTTTATGGCCTTTCTCGATACCTACAACCAGTATACCTGCGGCTACTTCAAGGACACCGATGATCTGAACGTTGCGCAGGAGCAGAAACTGGATCTCATCTGTCGAAAATTACAACTGACATCCGGTGACAAAGTCCTCGACATCGGCTGTGGTTGGGGTGGATTCGCGAAGTTCGCCGCGAAGAACTACGGCTGTCACGTCACGGGAATTACGATTTCTGATCAACAGTTGGAGTATGGCAAGACCTTCTGCGATGGCTTGCCAGTCAATCTGTTGAAGTGCGACTATCGAGATTTCGATCAGACCGGTTTTGACAAGACGCTGGTCTGCGGCATGATCGAGCATGTAGGGCACAAGAACTATCGTCCCTTGATGGAGGCGGCACATAGAAGTTTGAAGGCTGATGGACAGTTTCTGTTGCACACGATCGGCCGGCATTCTTCTGGAACCAGCACCGATCCATGGATCAACAAATACATCTTTCCAAATTCGATGCTGCCTTCCGCACGCCAGATCACAACCGCAGCAGAGGGACTGTATGCGCTTGATGACTGGCACAATTTCGGCAGCTACTACGATCCCACCCTCATGGCGTGGCACGACAACTTCGTCAAGAATTGGGAGACCCTTCGCGATGGATATGACGATCATTTCTTCCGCATGTTTACTTATTACCTGCTCAGTTGTGCTGCCATTTTCAGGGTAAACAAGAAAGTTCTGTGGCAAGTTGTGTTGTCGAAACGCCCCGGCGCACAAGCGGGATACGTGAGTGTCAGATAACCCAGGCAACATGCGACGATGAAACTGCACCTGGTCGACGGTACGTTCGAGCTGTTTCGTGCCCATTTCGGGGCACCCAACGCCCTTTCTCCAGCAGGCATTGAAGTCGGTGCGTCGCGGGGTATTCTGCGATCCTTACTCAATCTGCTGCGCGAACCGGAGTGTACTCACGTGGGCGTCGCCTTTGACCACGTCATCCGATCCTATCGCAATGACATGTTCGATGGCTACAAGACAGGAGACGATGTAGAGCCAGAAATTCTCGCTCAGTTTCCCATTGTCGAGCGAGTTGCCGCAGCGCTCGGCCTGGTTGTTTGGCCCATGGTTGAGTTCGAGGCAGATGATGCTCTGGCGACTGCGGCCACAAGATTCAGCCCCGATCCGCGCGTTGATCAGATCATCATCTGCTCACCCGACAAGGACTTTGCCCAGTGCGTGCGAGGTCAACGTGTGGTGCTTCACGATCGCATACGAGACCGTGTCATCGACGAAGAAGGTGTGCACGAAAAGTGGGGTGTTGGTCCTGGCTCAATACCGGACTTACTGGGCCTCATGGGTGATACAGCAGATGGTATCCCCGGCATCCCTCGATGGGGGCAAAAATCCTCTGCCACCTTGCTCGCCGAGTATCAGACCATCGAGTCCATTCCGGCAGACCCTGACTCGTGGAGTGTAAAGGCACGTGGAGCCAAAGGGCTGTCAGAGAATCTTGAGTCTCAGCGTGAGGCCGCACTTCTGTACAAGGAGCTTGCAACGCTCAGATGTGATGTACCTCTGACAGAATCGATCGAAGACCTCGAATGGCGAGGAGCACGACGCGGGCTCCTTGCTGACGTCGCCGACGAAATCGGCGATCAAGGCATTCTGGAGCGCATCGAGCGCTGGCGCGACTAACCCGAAGGACAACTGCATGGGTATTTACTTCGACCTGGGACGCCCTGTCATTGGGGGTTGGTTTCAGGGTGGCTGGGTTCTGCACGATCCGGTGCGCCGCAAGGACCTACTCTGGGGATCCGAATTGGGCCAGGAAGGTGCCGTGCTTTTTGCGATCGACGTCGACAGTGGGCACGTCGTCGAAGAACACCGGATTGGCTGTCGTGAATTCAATGCAGTGGGCGACCCGAACACAGGACTACTGTGGATTGCCACCAACCACGGCCTCTTTCAGCCGGGCCATCTGCTTTTGTCCTGGAGTCCGCACACAAGAAAGCTGACTTCTCATGGCTTCCCGCCGATCAGCGGTCAGAGATTTGCGGGTGTGCCATTTTTTGCCAGCGATGGTCGGATCTACATCGGCTCCCACCCACACGGACATGTGAGTGGGTTCGATCCGCGCAGTGGCAAGTGGCGGGACTACGGATGTCTCGCCCCCGAGCCAATCATTGTGGGACAGCACATCTGGTGTTACCCGCAATCTGAAACCGAGACAGGCGAGATCGTGTGTGGGATCAACCGGGTCCCCTTCGCGATTGTCGCGCTGAACCCAGACAGCGGCGAAACGCGGCTGTTGGATGAAGCGCCTCCCACACCGGTCAGTCCCCCGCCCACTCGCGACATCCAACCTCGCTTCTACCATGCCGCTGACTACGTTGTCGATGGACAAGAGCGTCAGAGCGACTACACGCCGCAGGTGGCGACGGATATTGTCGGCCTCAATACGGGACCGGACGGCAAGATCTACGGCAGCACCATCATCTCCATGCACATGTTCAGCTTTGACCCGCGCACCCGAGAGCTGACTGACCTGGGACGCGCAGGCTGGAGCAGTGGTGAGATCTATGATGTGATCGCCTATGGCGACAAGGTCTACCTGGGCAGTTACGGAGGTGGATACTGGGCTTCCTATGACCCGAGCAAACCATGGGACCCACAGCCAGAGCAGGAGGGCATCTCACCGACGGCGAATCCGCGCAACTTTGGCCAACTCGGCCAGGACATGAATCGCCCCTTCGAATACGCAGTTGGGGCGGACAACCGCATCTACATCGCCTGTCGTTCCAACTACCGAATTCCAGGGGGCGGACTGGCCCGTTTCGATCCCGCATCGGAAGAAATCCGCGTCTTCAGAGACGAAGAACAATCGTTCCAGAGTGTCACTGCCGACGAACGCTTCGTTTATGGCGGCACAAGCATCTCGGGCGGGCGTGGTTGCATCGAGACGACGACGGAGGGAAAACTCGTTCTGTTTGACGTCGAAGCCGAGGCTCGTGTCTTCGAGTGTATCCCTGTGCCAGCAGCGGAGGCGGTCACGTCTGTCGCCGTAAGTTCCGCTGATGGTCTCGTCTACGGAAGCGTCAGCTCGGGCCAGCTCTTCGCCTTTGACGTTGACGAACGACAGGTCGTGAGGCGCTGGGAAATGCGATCAAAAGGGACGCCACTGATGGGCGTACCGGAGACCTATGGGATCACACACCTGACATGTGCCCACGATGGTGACATTTACGGTGTCACCCAGAAAGACGTCTTCCAGCTAAATGTCAGCACCGGAGAGGTCCGTTATCTGGATCCCCCACCGATCACCGATCTCTATCAGATCGTCGAGGGTGAACCGGGTGTGTTCTATATCGGTGCCCGCGGTCATCTTCTAGAGTATCACCTGCAGGACAAACCCCACTACAGATAGGGGCTGGTCTTTAAATCGGCGCGGCAGCGTTCTCCACGCCGCGCATCGCCCACTGCATCGCAGACCACGCGTCATCGGCGACCCAGCGATGGGTGGTTTCATTCACGCGTTGGGCGCCAGAGGGCGTCTCGGCCCACGTCTCAGGTCGTTCTATCTCGAGAGTCACAGGTGACGAGGCTACGAGAGGGTCGACGGCCTGCCAGTTTTCCACAGCCTGCTGGATCGATGCGCGGATCAGGTCTCGTGCATCCACCGGTGCCAGATGGATGGCACACTCTTCTGCAAGCCCCTCCTTTACCGCGGCCGTCACGATGTTGGGCACCCAGGCCTCGGATTCGCGACAGGCGTGCGAGTCACCACTGGTATAGATCCAGGGCAGTCCAAACTGACCACATTGATACGCGGCAATCTGCATCTCCCCCACTTCGCGCCCATTGATGCGGTACACGGTCTGATCCTTCGACATGGTGTGGGCCAGACAAGCATCAGGCGTTTTCGCCATAGCGTGCATCCCTACCTGCACCAGCGCCTGCGCCCCGGCAACAAGACCTGGCAATGTCCGTGGCCGTCCGGTTCCGCGTGCGATCTTCACACCCGAGATCAGTTCTTCCACGAGAATGGTGCGTCCCGCACCATGGCCATCATTGATGTAGATATCTACCACACCGGCGTCGAAAAGTCCCTGCGCAGCGGCATTGACCTCACCTGTAAGCAACCTCTGAATCTCGGCTCGATCGTAGACACCTCGCGCCATGGCCGCATCGTCGCGCCGGCGCGGATCCCACATGTCGATCCCGGCGACGCCCTCCATGTCCGTGACCATGTAAACGGATTTCAACGTCATGTGAGTCTCAGACTGTGTGAAGTTTCAGGATCATGTCAGCGACTCTGGTGCTTCTGCTCTCGTGTGATCTTGATCGGTCCGCCAACATGCCCTCTGCTCGTATCTCGTGGGGCAGGACCCCGCTGCTCAGCCTGGTTCTCGTCGCTGTCAGTTCGGATAGACTTCGTCTTTTTCTTGGCAGAGGTCTTCTTCTTCGTGACAACCCTCTTCTTCTTGATCTTCTTCTTTCCCACCTGAATCTCCCTTCACAACGTAGCAAAGCGGACGTCTCTTCTACTCGGAAGTTACGTATGCAGCCATGATAATCTCAATGGTGGATTAACGGATCGTTCAAACCGGCATATCTGCGAGACCATATTGCTACGTCACATCGAAGCGAATACGGACCTCGTCGAGACAGACATAACCCTCCGGGAGCCGCGAACGCCAGACAGGATAGTCCTTCTCGGGACGCAGCTGATGTCGATCACCTTCTATGGCTCCCATAGGCTCGATTTTCAGTGGGTGCAGGACGAGGAGGATATCAACATTTACGTCTGCTAGAATCGTCGTGAGGGGCAGTTCGCCGTAAGACTCGGTACGGTCGTGTCTTGCCTTCAGACAGCTCCACTGGGCTGTATCAGGGACCAGTGTAACGGTCTGCTCACTCCAGTCGGGTGTGATCTCAAAGCTCTGACCTGTCAGTAGCCAGCCCGAAACCAACCCATCCTGTGCGCCCTGGATCAGCAGGTGAAACTTGGCACCTTTGGCCTCGACCTCTCCTCGCAGACGCAGCGTAAACTGCGCATTCGTGAAATCCGTCGGGCATCCCTGCAGGATGAACCGATTCTGCCCCTCTGTCTCGCGTTGGTGTTCTCCCGGTCGCCCGTCCGTGTTGAGCATGTAGAGCAGGTGCATGTAGCCGAGGCCCGGTGGCGCGTGATTGTAGTCTATCCACCACGGACTTCGACTTAGGGCGTAGCCATCATTGACCTCGAGGCGTGCCGGACCCCCAGCGTTGCTGATCCAGCCATACCAGCCGGCCGGTCCCTCGTCGAAGGTTTCGATGTATTCCACTGTTTCCGTGCCTTCCACTCTGGTGTCCTCGTATCAGTCCCGATAGCGCGTGCGCCGCCCTCGCACGAACTGCCCTTGATCTCCTCGCCACTTGCCTGATGTGTGCCATCATCGAGATAACTATGCACTCATGTCCTATCAGGCTGACCTTGATGCTGTGGTTTTGATACCAGGCCTGTATACTAGGCCTCATACTAGGCCTGATACTAGGCCTGATACTAGGTCCGACAAGCCGTTGAGCCAAACTCCATATGCCGTGAGATTCTGTACTGCCCTCAGAGTCTCCCCCCCTTTGGAAGCCCTCATGCCCACCCCGCTCGTCAATGCCGCTCGCGCCTTACGCCGCCAACTGCAGGACTTGTCCTTCGCCGCTCCTGTCACCCATGTCTACAACCCTCTCGACTATGCGCGACGCAGCCACGAGCAATATCTCACGCGGTGGGGCAGTGGCAGCAGGTCGGTGCTCTTTCTTGGGATGAATCCTGGTCCCTGGGGAATGGGACAGACAGGGGTCCCCTTTGGCGAGGTGGCTGCCGTCCGCGACTGGCTCGGGATTGAGACGCCCGTTTCACACCCCGACACAGAGCATCCGAAACGTCCAATAGATGGCTTCGCCTGCGCCCGCTCTGAAGTGAGTGGTCAACGTCTGTGGGGAATGTTTGCGGATCGATTCACGGATGCTGGCCAATTCTTCGCCGAGCACTTCGTCGCCAACTATTGTCCGCTCATGTTCATGGAAGAAACCGGTCGCAATCGCACCCCTGACAAGCTCCCGGCGCACGAACGCGAGGCCGTGCAGGGGCCCTGCGACGAACACCTACGACGTCTCGTCGATGCCCTGCAGCCACGCTGGATCGTCGGCGTGGGTCGCTTTGCGCAGACCCAGGCGCAACGTGCCTTGCCTGACACGCAGGCGCAGATCGTTACGATCCTGCATCCGAGTCCGGCAAGCCCGATAGCCAACCGTGGTTGGGCGCCGCAGGCTAGCGCTCAGCTACAGAATCTGGGTATCTGGACAGGCGAATGACCACACCCTCCAGAGTTTCGTAACCCTCTGTTTTCCTGTGACTTCACGCAGAAAAACAGGCGCTTGCTCAGAGACGATCGGTTGAGTATGTTCGCGCCATATGAGCGATACAACGATCACTGACGAGAAACTCTGGCATCTGCAGCACTGTCCCTTGTTTTCCGGTATCAGCAAACAAGAGATGGAGCACCTGCGGGACGTGACTGTCATGGTGAAGCTGGAGCCGGAAGATCTCATTCTGTCGGATCCGGATGATCCGAATGCCATCTGGTTTATCAAGGAAGGACTGATGTCGCTCACCTACGGTGATGCAGAAGGCAAGGATGCCACTGTGCTATTGCTCGGGCCCGGAGACCTGTTTGGCGCCATGGAGGGAGCGCAGACCCTCGACTACAGCCAAAGCCTCGTCGCCCTGAAATCCACGGTCCTTTGCCGCATGACGCAGCAGCAGATGGAAGCCCTGCTGAACAATCATCCTGACATTGGCTACCGAATCACCAAATTCTCATGGCGCCGTATCGCCAGACTGCAGCAGCGCCTCGCCGAGATCATGACCAAACCGGTGCGCGTGCGCCTGGCGACACTGCTGCTCAACCTCGCAGATGAATACGGCGAGGACCTACCCACTGGCGGACGATCCCTTGGCCTGACGATCACCCACGATGACTTGGCGAGACTTGTCGGATCGAGTCGCGAGATGGTGAGCAAGGTCATGGGCACCTTCCGCGATGAGGGCCTCCTACAGGCGGGTCGCAAGCAGATTGACCTGGTGGACCGAGACGGGTTGGCGACCCTCGCCGAAGGCCGCGACGCGGCAGAAGTCGTATGAACCATGCTTGAACTGAGGGGCGTAGCAAAACACTTCGGCGACACCATCGCTCTCCAGCCGACGGACCTGATCGCTGCATCGGGAAGCACGATGGTCTTGATCGGCCCGTCCGGATGTGGCAAGTCGACCCTCCTGCGCTTGATGCTGGGATTGATTCAGCCTGACGCGGGATCCGTCGCCATCGACGGCACCATCCTGGCCGAGCAGAATCTCGACACGCTGCGCCATCGTATTGGTTATGTCATTCAGGATGGTGGCCTGTTCCCGCATTTGCGCGCCGGCGAAAATGTCAGCCTTCTCGCTCGCCACCTCGACTGGACGCCAGACCGAATTCACACACGACTGCGAGAACTGGCCGAACTCACCCACTTCCCCGTGGACGCCCTCGACCGCTATCCGGCTCAGCTCTCAGGTGGTCAGAGGCAACGTGTGGGGCTGATGCGTGCCCTCATGCTCGAACCTGACTTGCTCTTGCTCGACGAACCACTCGGCGCACTGGACCCCATTGTCAGATCCGACCTGCAGAATGATCTGCGCGACATCTTCCGTGGCCTCGGGAAAACAGTCGTGATGGTCACCCACGATATGGGCGAGGCAGGGTTTTTCGGCGACCAGATCGCCCTGATGCGTGAGGGGCGGATTGTCCAACAGGGTACGTTGACCGATCTGCTGACGAAACCAGCAGAGGAATTCGTCGAGCGATTCATCAACGCCCAGAGAACGACCCTGCACGTCTTGGGCGGGACAAGCTGATGCGGCCCTGGCGCACCATCCTCACTGCCCTGCTCCTGTGCACACCCGCCATAGCAGAAGACCCCGTCCTGCACGTTGGTTCGAAATCCTTCACGGAGAGTGTCATTCTCGGTGACATGCTGCAGCAATTGGCACAGACCAGGGGCTACGAGACCGAGCATGAACGAGAACTGGGCGGGACACGAATCCTGTGGAACTCTCTGCTCGCTGGTGAGCTTGATGCCTATGTGGAATACACGGGCACCATCGCCCAGGAAATTCTCGGCAACGAGGGCATGATCGATGAAGCCGCGATGCGGGCGCGCGTAGAAGAACATGGACTACGCATGACACGCCCTCTCGGTTTCAACAATACCTATGCCATCGGTGTCACTAGCCATGTGGCAGAACGTCGAGGACTGGAGACGATTTCTGACCTCGTCGCCCATCCGGAACTCGTGCTCGGCTTCAGCAACGAGTTCATGGATCGAGGTGATGGTTGGCCCGGTCTGCGCATGCACTACCAGCTACCACACCAGGACGTGAGTGGCCTCGAGCACGCGCTTGCCTATCGCGCCCTGGAAGCGGGACAACTCGACGCGACCGATTTCTACTCAACCGATGCAGAAATCGACTTTTATGGGTTTGTCGCCCTCAGAGACGATCGCGAGTATTTCCCCACCTATCACGCCGTCATCCTGTATCGCGCTGATCTTGAAGAGCGTGCACCCCATCTCGCGGCAGCCTTTCACAGCCTCGAAAACCGCATCGATGCCGTCTCCATGGCGAAGATGAACAAGCGTGCGAAGATCGATCGCGTCCACGAACAGCAGGTTGCTGCCGACTTTCTCGCCGAGACCTTCGGCACGATCGCCGAACTCGAGATACTGAATCGACCTCAGAGACTGTGGAAGACGACGATCGAGCACCTGACTCTCGTCGGCCTCTCACTTTTGGCAGCGATCCTGGTCGCCGTGCCCCTGGGGATTGTCTCAGCCCGATATCGGCAACTCGGCCAGGCCGTGCTGGGCCTCAGCGGCATTATCCAAACGATTCCCGCCTTTGCCTTGCTCGCCTTTATGATCCCTCTCGTGGGACTGGGCGGACCGTCGGCCATCTGCGCACTCTTCCTGTATTCTCTGCTCCCCATCGTCCGCAATACCTACACGGGGCTGACGGACACCCCCTTGCATCTGCGCGAATCTGCGGCGGCACTCGGATTGCCATCTGGCAAGCGTCTACGCTGGATTGAACTTCCCATGGCATCGCGGTCGATCCTGGCAGGAATCAAGACATCTGCCGTGATCAATGTGGGGTTTGCCACACTCGGCGCCTTTGTTGGCGCAGGTGGGTTCGGTCAACCGATCCTGACCGGCATCCGCCTCGCCGATACGGCTCTGATTCTCGAGGGAGCCATCCCTGCTGCCTTGCTTGCCTTGTTAGTCCAGTGGCTCTTTGAGTTGTCAGAGAGAATCCTTGTACCTGCTGGCCTGCGACTACAGCCAACAGACTAACTACGCACGCGACTGGAGGCCTCGATCACGCAGTTCCAGCCACTTTCTACACATGGCACGCCCCGGGGCCTGACCCTGGTCGGATCTACACAGCAAAGTGCCAAGACTGACCTCGCCGCCGATGTACGCGAAGGTCTTACAAACACACAAAAGTGGCTGCCGTGCCTCTATTTTTATGACGAAGTGGGCTCGCAACTGTTCGAGCAGATCTGCGAGCTGCCGGAATACTACCCGACCCGCACAGAGGCGGCGATCCTGGCAAGCTGCGCTGACGATCTGGTTGCACACCTTCAGCATCACGTGGATCTCGTCGAACTTGGCTCAGGGAGTGCGACCAAGACACGCCTCGTGCTTGAAGCACTGCTAAGACGCCACGAACAGCTGCGTTTTATCCCCGTCGACATCTCTCGTTCGATCCTCGAAGAGAGCTCAAGGGCCCTGGTCGGCGATTACGATCAGCTGGAAGTCTATGCCGTCGCCGGAGAGTATCATGATGGACTGGATTTCCTCAAAGAGCAGGGCGGGCCACCCCGGCTGATTCTGTGGCTGGGCTCAAATGTGGGGAATTTTCAACGCGATGATGCCGTCCATTTCTTGCAGCGACTACATACGACGATGCGACCAGACGATCGCTTCCTGATTGGCATCGACCTGCGAAAGGACGCAGCCATCCTCGAGTCAGCCTATGACGACGCGGCGGGAGTCACTGCTGCCTTCAACAAGAATCTGCTGACACGTATCAATCGCGAACTCGGGGCAGACTTCGATCTGGACGCCTTCTCTCATGAGGCTCGGTGGAACCAGGATGCGGGAAGAGTGGAAATGCATCTGGTCAGCGAGATCGCTCAATCCGTTCACATCGCTGCAATCGACCTAATGGTCGAGTTCGAAGGCAGTGAGAGCATTCATACAGAAAACTCGTACAAATACTCGCCGGACGAGATTCAGGCCCTGGCCACCTCGAGTCACTTCGGCATGGAGTGCCAGTGGTTCGACGAAGCCCGCCGCTTTTCCGTCAATCTCTGGCACCCGAAGTAAGCCAGGCGCAGCAGTCGTTCCGTCTAGTCGTAGGTAAAAACGGTTCCTGGACGGACCCGCAGACGTCTTCGGATGATCTGCGAAATCGTATCGATTCCCACATTGAGCAATGCCGTCGCGCCGATCAGAAAAACGGCCTTGTCGATCGCGTCTTCTGCGATGGCCGAATCGATGAAGAAACCCAGCGTCCGAATACCGAGGATGCCGAGAATTGCGGACTCGCGCATCATGACCTCCCATCGGTAGAACAGGAACGCGAGGAATGGCCCATAGAC
>Ga0233428_1001439_pt1 | contig 25231 bp, 23 predicted proteins | sample SI_118_April2016_4_FD_179890 | JGI IMG/M metagenome (GOLD analysis project Ga0233428, IMG submission 179890) | Seawater microbial communities from Saanich Inlet, British Columbia, Canada - SI_118_April2016_120_MG | ecosystem: Environmental > Aquatic > Marine > Inlet | place: Canada: British... | reverse complement strand
AAACGTCACCGAGAAGCGGACAAAGTTCCCCGCATCATCCCAGGGCACGGTGGAGATCATCTTCTCTTTGATCAGGTATTGAGAGAAGGCCTCTCCGCTATCAAACGTGGCCCCACCTTTTGTTGCCGTGGGAGCCTTTACATAGAGGTAGAAGGTTGCTTTCGGCTTCTTCACCTCAAAACCGGCACTCTGTAATGCATCCACCAGCAGATCATGTCTACGGGAGTACTTGGCACTGGTTTTCTCAGTGATCTCCGGGTGGTTCAGACAATAGACTCCCGCATGCTGAATAGCCGCAAACTGACCAGAGTCATTATTATCCTTGATCGTCGCAAAGGCCTTTACCAGCAACTCGTTTCCGGCAACAAAGGCAAGACGCCAACCGGTCATATTGTAGGCCTTGGAGAGTGACTGAATCGCAATCCCCACCTCTTTTGCACCCTCTACAGCAAGAAAGGAGAGTGGTTTCTCTCCATCAAACATCAACGCAGCATAAGCCTCATCCGAGACAACGATGACCCCATTCTCTTTGGCAAACGCAATCACCTTTTTATAGAACGCCTCGGTCGCTACGGCACCGGTGGGGTTATTGGGGTAGTTGAGACAGAGCAGTTTGGCCCGACGCTTCTGATCCTCTGTTAACGCATCCAGATCCGGAAGAAAATCGTTTTCCTCCAGCAGTGGGAGATTGACCACCTCGCCACCGATCGCCGCAGTGGTTGAACCCAGCAGCGGATAACCCGGTGTAGTCATAATCGTGATATCCCCCGGATTGATGAACGCCATCGGTAGCAGTGCCAACACCGGTTTACTGCCAATACCGTGGTTGATCTCACTGTTCGGGTTGAGACCACTCACCCCGAAAACCTGCTCCATATACCCCGCTGCCGCTGCCTTGAAGGCATCTATACCATTGTCGGTATAACCACGATTCTCCCAGTTTTTGGCCTCACGATAGAGCACCTCAACCACCTCGGGTTCGGCCATCCAGTCTGGCTCCCCGACCCCCATATCGATCATCTCCTCATCCGGGTTGGCCTCCATCGCTGCCCGCTTGGCTCGCTTGATCTTTTCAAACTTATAGATATTGGTATCTTTACCAAACTGCTCCCCACCAATACGCTCCGCAAACAGCCCCTGGATATAGCTTTCCATCATCAATCACCTTTTTAAATTGAGAAATTATGAATAGTAGAAAAAATATGGGTGCAAATTATCCTCGGATCTTTGCAGAAGTCCAGAGGCTTATCCAGCGGAGGAGAAAAGAGAGCAGGTGCAGGTGGTGAATCGGCCTATTTCAGGTACCGCTTAAGCATCCGCTTTAACGCTGGCTTATCAATTGGCTTGGCCATGAAGCCATCACAGCCCGCCTGATTAAAGATATCCCGATGCTTCTGCATAACATTCGCAGTCAACGCAATAATAGGGATGGGGTTTCCACTCACCCTGATCGCCTCGGTGGCCTCTATACCATCCATTACCGGCATCTGCATATCCATCAGGATGAGATCGAAACTCTGTTTATCGAGCTGTTCAAGCGCATCACGACCATTATTTGCGGTAGTCACCGTGAGCCCCATCCCCTCCAGAATACGGCACTCCAGTAGCTGTAATTCCGGGGTATCCTCAACAACCAACACGTGACCACTTAGGTTTTCATTCAGTACGGATGAACCGGCACGCTCTCCCGTAGCGTGGGTTACCGGCAGGTTAGTGGGGCGATAAGGGAGTGACAGGGTAAAAATGGACCCTACCCCTTCTCTACTGGAGACAGTGATATTCCCCCCCATCAAATCAGCCAAATTCTCAGCGATAAAGAGGCCCAATCCACTCCCTCCAAAGCGCCGGGAGATGGTTCCGTCTGACTGCTCAAAACGGCTAAAGATATGCTTCATCCCCTCTGCTGACATACCGATACCGGTATCCTCAACTCTGAAGAGCAGCTCTCTCTGGACAACCTGGCTGGTTAGCGTAACCTGCCCCTGTTCAGTAAACTTGATCGCATTCCCAATCAGGTTGATCAGTATCTGTCCAACACGTTGACCATCACCGTGCAGTAGCATGGTCTCCCGGTTTTTTTGATCCATCAGGAGGCCGATCCCTGCATCCTGGGCATGGGGCAAGAGCATCTGTTTCAGCTCATCCAGCAGCATGGAGAGGTCATAGGGGACCTCATCAATGGTAAATTTACCTGACTCGATTTTGGACATATCCAGAATATCATTGACCAGAGCCAGTTGATTGCGACCGGCTACTCCAACGGCATGGATCAGCTGTTGATTATCTCCACCCTCTATCTTTTCCGCCAACAGCTCACTATTGCCAATAATGGCAGTTAATGGCGTACGTAACTCATGGCTCATCGTGGCGAGGAAGTTATCTTTCGCCCGGTTCGCCAACTCAAGTTTTCGTAACTGTAAATTCAGATCATCCTGCTGTTGGATAACCTTCGATCTCATCTGGTTGAAGATCCTTGCAGGCTCGGAAAACTCCCCACTTAGGTGACCGAGGTCATGCTGATAGTTGTCATCGGTTACTGACTTCATACCCTCCGTAATCCGCACCAATGGTGCGGCAACGAAACGCCGAACCAGAGCAATAATGGCAAAAAAGGCGATAATTACACCTCCTGCGTGGAGCAGGAGGCTATGTACAAGCTGTTCGTTTGCCTGCTGCTGCAGGGGGGCAGCCGGAAGCTTGATACTGAGAATGCCGCGCAGCTCTCCTACCTGATAATCAAAGGCAGTTCTGTACAGTTTACGAATGGTTTCAGGGGCATCTTCCCGTTTTCCATGACACTTCAGACAGTACGCCTCAACCCAGATCGGTCTCGCATAAAGATAATAGGGCACCCCGACCTCATTGGTAAACGGTCTGAAAAGCAGTGGCTCTTCGGGATTTTTTTCAAAGTGAACAATGGCCTCTGTTTCAACAGCATCTGCCTTCTGCAGCCTGTTACGTGGCTTGGTTGATACATTATTGAAGCTTAATCCGGATTGACTCCACTCCAGAAAGTCCCTGGATATACGGTTCATTGCATGGGCGGGGAGAAAGCCTACCGTACTTTCTGTCAGTTCGATTCCGCTATCGATAAACTGATGGTGGTAGATACGGCGCATCGACATCAATACGCCACGGATCTCCTCAGCCTGCTGCTGAAGCCCCTCTAGCCCCGTGCGAATCGTGTTGCGGTAGGTTGAATACTCCAGAGCCACAAATGCAACAACCAGTATTGCACCAATTGAGGTGATAAGTCTTGCCTGAAAGGTCACGATTCCTCTACCTTGATCCAGTAATAAAAATCCATCTCATGGAGTCTGCAATTATATTGTCTATTTTATAACAAAACAGAGACTGTCTGAAGAGACTTCCTGAATTAAATACAGCCGCCACAACTGCCACAGCGCCAATCCTCACGGTTGAGAGCCTGATACAACCAGGCCAGATGTTGTGGGTCGAGTGGAATCTGATTAAGCTCAAAAAATGAGACCAGCCAGCTCATGTTCTCTAGAATCCACGCCTCCTCTTCCAGCCCCTCGGAAAATTCAGGATCATCCGGATAGAGATAGCTGTAGACCCCAAACGTGCCCATATCCTCTTCCCGCTGCTCTGCGGGAAGGCTAAGAGGGGTATTGAGGTAACTGACCTCCCAGTGACCGAGGCAGACGGTGTGGCCCTGCTCACTCCAGATCGCATGAAAAGGGTTCTTCACCGCGCTGGAATCACCTCCAGAAGGCTGTCCGTTGACTTTACCAATGTCGGTTTTACTCATTAGACAAGAAATTGGTCGGGGCGAGAGGATTCGAACCTCCGACCACCGGCACCCCATGCAGCACAGTTAATATGTAACTCATTGTAATGCCGCTTTTCGTACATCTTCAGCACATCCTGTTTACGTGTACCGTTAGCCAGAGGTATCCATTGCACTCTTCGCGGCCCTCTGTAGGAATTTGACACTTGGTTTCCAAGGTGGTGTTTTACCCTGAATGATCATCCTGATGTCCCTTTGTGCCACACCGCTGGATGCTAACACATCCATCAGTCTGAGGTTGACAGTGAATACGGGACAAACTGATGGTGGTTGGGTTGTAAAAACATATTTATGATTTACAATAAACCACAGTATGGTTTCCAATAACATTTTTACGGTTTACAATAATGAGCTCAAAGAAAGCACGTGGTGAGCTAATACGACAACAGATCCTGCGAGACGTTGCCCACCATCCTGACGATATCGCAGCACACATCAGCCGTATTTTCTCGATCACACGACAGGCAGTCAACAAGCATATCCGCAAACTAACCGTGGATGGCTGGCTCATCTACACGGGTTCAACCAAAGGGCGGCGCTATCACCTTGGGCCTAGACGTAAAAGCCAAGCATTCATCTCTCTAACCCCGGGTCTATCTGAAGATATGCTGTACTACAAGCACGTTGAATGGGTGGTACAAGGGCTCCCCCACAATATTTTTAAGATTATCGAATATGGCTTTATGGAGATGATGAATAACGTCATTGACCATTCAGACGGGAGTGAGTGCTTTATTTCCATTGATCGTGAGCTGGATCGTATCACTGTTTACCTTTCAGATAATGGTGAGGGTATATTCAAACGAATCAAACGACTTAAAAACCTTGAAGACGAGAGACAGGCACTGGTTGAGCTCCACAAAGGGAAGCTAACCACCGACCCAGAAAACCACTCAGGGCAAGGTATTTTCTTTACCTCCAAAATGTTTGATGCGTTTGTTATTTGGTCGTATGAAATGGAATTTTCACACTACGAAAACAGACCGTTAGACGTATTCACTGATCGACATGAGTTTGAAAATGATAGCAACGGAACTTCTGTACTTATGCAGATCCCCCTCAACTCTACTCGAACTGACTTCGAAGTTTTCCAGCGATTTACAGATACTGATGATGATAATCTGGCTTTCAATAAAACGATAATACCCGTTGCAATGGCACGTTTTGGGCATGAAAACCTGGTGTCCAGAAGCCAAGCCAGGAGGCTGTTATCTCGTCTTGAGAACTTTCAATTTGTGATCTTCGACTTTGCGGACGTACCCACAGTAGGCCAATCATTCGCCGACCAGATATTTCGTGTCTACAGGCTGGCTCACCCCGAAATCAATATATCTCACGCCAACGGTAACGCAGAAGTGGTTGCCATGATCCGCAGGGCAGAATCTGACCTAGGGAACCCCTGATCAAGTCATGTGCGCAACGGTAGCCAACCCGACAAACGCCGGCGTGACCTGTAGCATTGTTGTGACAAGTGCACCCTTATCCAACCAAGACATCACTCCCGTAAACACCAACAGCGCCGTGATTAACAACCCTAAGAAAATTAAAGTTCTCCGGTGATGCCGCGCAATATGCCCCCTACTGTGCTCTAGTACTCCGACAACCTTGGTTTGATGCTGGAGGCACACTTTCGCCAGTTGGCACATTCAAAGTGGCACCAGCATGGCACCGCCCATCGAGGAAATTTAGCACAAAAAAAAGGGACTCTAAAAAGAGCCCCTAATTCAATTACTTAATTGGTCGGGGCGAGAGGATTCGAACCTCCGACCACCGGCACCCCATGCCGGTGCGCTACCAGGCTGCGCTACGCCCCGAAAGAGAGGGCAGTGTATACAACTTCTCTGGTTTGTCAAGTTGGGCATGGCTCACCACTCCCACGCTTACCCCACTGCGCCTCCCATCTCGAAAACCGGCAGAAATGAGGCAATCATCATGGCGGCGATGGCCAGCCCTATGATGACCGTCAGAATCGGGTTAATCAGCCCGGTCACTGTCTCAACCAGGTTCTCAAGCAGGCTCTCAAAATAGTCTGAGGCTGACATCAGCAGTGGCTCGATCTCACTGGACTCCTCGCCAGAGGCAATCATCTGTAGCACAATGCCTGAGAAAATATCGTGTTGCCGAAAAGAGTCCGCAATCCCCTCACCACGCTCAATATCCTCTGCAACCATGAACGAAACAGCCTCAATATAGCGGTTTCCGGATGAGGAGGAGGAGAGCCTGATCGCATTCAGTAGTGGAACCTCATTATTAAGCTGTACAGAGAATGTCCTTAAAAAACGGGACAGCGCCCCCATCCGCATCACTTTTCCAACGATGGGGATACTCAGTTTGTAATGGTCCCACAGGTAACGTCCCTCCCCGGTATTGATCCAGAAGAGAAAGACAGAGAGGAGAACCGCAAACCCGACCAAAAGGGTAAACCAGTTCTGTTGCCAGAAGAGTCCCGTGTCAAGCAGGAGCCGGGTGGCCACGGGTAGCTCCCTGCCAAAACTGGCAAACATACTCTCAAAGCGGGGCAAAATAGAGAAGACCATGCCGTTAAAAACCATAAAGAATGCAAGCAGCATAAACAGGGGATAGGAGAGTGCTGATTTCACCTTTCGGTGGGTCTCTTCGGTCCGCCGGAGATATTGCGCAAGTTGTACCAACGCATCACTCAACTTGCCTGAAACCATTCCTGAACGGACAACATTGACATAGATGTCGTTGAAAATCAGGGGGTGATCCGCCATTGCATCCCCCAGATCAACCCCATGTTTCACCTGATCACTCACATCATTGATCGCCTCACGCACTCTTTTATGCGGTGTCTCTTTGGCCAGATTATCCAGCACATCGACCAGCGGAAGGTGGCTACCCACCATAGCCGCAAACTGGTTAGTAAAAATCAGCAGATGGGAGAGTGTTGCCCCTGATGCCATCAACACTCTCCCAGTACACGAATAATTTCGGAGAAGGTGGTTACCTCCTCCTCCACCAGCCCCAAACCGTGGCGTATCAGTGTCGTCATCCCACTCTCTATGGCCATCGCCCGTAACGCATCCACATTGAAATCATCGGAGAGAATCAGACGCCTCGCCTCGTTGCTCATCTCAAACAGCTCAAAGGTGGCCTGCCGCCCCAAATATCCGCTATCTCTACAGTAACTGCAACCGCTACCCTGTGCGTAGCCCAGAGCAGGGTCAATCTCTATCTCCAGGGCGCTCAACCGCTCCAGGGAGATCCCCTCCCGCCTCAGTTGCTGCAACACCTCCGCTCCAGAGATCTCGGTTTTACAATGGGGGCAGATTTTGCGAACCAGCCGCTGGGCAATGGAGAGGGTCAGTGCGGAGCTGACCAGGAAGGGCTCTATCTTCATATCCAGCAGTCGGGTGACAACCCCCACGGCATCATTGGTGTGAATGGTCGAGAAGACGATATGTCCGGTCAATGAGGCCTGTACTGCCATCGCTGCGGTCTCCTGATCCCTGCACTCCCCAACCATCACAATATCGGGGTCTTGTCGCAGAATGGTTCTTAATCCGCTGGCAAAGTTGAGGCCAATTTTGTTATTCACCTGCATCTGATGGACACCATTCAGTCGATACTCGACCGGGTCTTCCACCGTCAGAACATTCTTTTTCTCTTTATCAATACTCCCCAGGCAGGAGTAGAGTGTCGTGGTCTTGCCCGATCCGGTAGGGCCACTAATCATCACCATCCCAAAGGGGGCTGAGATCTTCTCCTTGAGTATCCGCAGGTCACGCTCCAGCAACCCCAGATGTTCTGGTGATGGCTGAAGTGTGCTCTTGTCCAGCAGCCGCATGACGATCTTTTCACCATAGACGGTAGGAAAAGAGGAGACCCGTACATCGATCGGCTTGCCATTAACCACTCTGGCAAAACGGCCATCCTGAGGTCTTCTCTTTTCAGCCACATCCATCCCGGAGATGATCTTGATGCGTGAGGCAATCTCTTTGCAAAGCGCTTTGGGCAGGGTCGTATCCTCGTGCAGAATACCATCAACTCGATTTCTGACCATCAGCAGCTCTTCTGTTGGCTCGACATGGATATCGGAGGCGACCTGTGTGGCTGCCCGATGAAGAAGATAGTTGACCATCCGGGGGATATCCAGGGTATCCATTCTCTCTCTCAACACTACCGCCTCTTCTGCCGAGATATCGATGGCTATACCCGCCTCCGCCTCAACAGGGTCCGCTCGCCCCTGACTCCGTATACGCTGCAGCAGTGAAAAGAAGAGTTGTGGGTGAATCAATACCGGATTCACCTCCCTCTCACTGAAACAGTCTGAAATCGTATCTCTAATCCGCAAATCATAGGGATCAATGACCCCATACTGGCTAATTTCACCCTGCTCATTTTCCAGCAGAAGCAGGCCGAAATCCTCCATTCTGGAAAATGGCAACCACTCGGTCTCCACAACCCGCGGTAACAGCAGCGTCTCGCTGCTCAGCAACGGGATCCCCAGCTTCTCTGCGACCCACTCACAAATCTTGTCGACAGAACGAATAGTGGGCTCTTCTACCAACACGCGAAACAGGGTTTTTCCGCTATTATCGGCATGTTGAATCAACTTTTCCGCATCCTGAGGGGTCAATAGCTGCTGCTCAATCAGCGCCATAATGAGTCCGGGAAACCTCTCTTCGACGGTCCTGCCAGATGGCGCACGGATAGCCAGAAAATCATCCACGCTGTTAGCGACATTCAGCGATGAGACCGGCAGTGGATCAGTGGCAGCGGCCTGAAGCGTCTCATCAACCGCTGCCGCTGGAGTGCTCGACGCCTCTTCTACAGTGGCCTCCAGCCGGGTTGAATCCGGTCCGGAACCACCACTCAGAGGGGACAATAGGGTCTCATCCATAGCCATCTAGGCCTCCAAAATACCGTTATATAAACGTCTCATAAGCTCCGTCATAGCGTTTCCAGGGCCGTTGATAGCCAGAGATGGCTATCGTCGAGCGCACATGGATGTTTTACAGCGTGCCCTGGAAACGCTATGACGGAACTTATGAGACTACTCCTATTCATTCACGGACGGCTCATCAAGATCATAAACCAGACGAAACCCAATGGATGGGAGCATCGACCCCGCATCGGCATGAAAGCGAAAAGCACAGCGCCCCATAACCGCCAGTGCATCATAGGCACCTCCGCGCAGAGAATACTCCTGCGCGGACGGGGCCACCATTGAAAGCGGATCGACACTCTCATGAGCCATTTTTTTATAGTAGGCGGGGTCCCACTGATCGCTACACCACTCCCAGACATTCCCACACATATCCCATAACCCATACCCATTCTTGCCAAGAGGAAAGGACTTCACCGCGGTTGTTGCGCTATGGGTCAGACCAATATTGGCCTCAACAGCCGTTGGCATTGAGTCTCCCCACGGATATCGGCTGAAGCGTGCCCCCCCCTTTGCCGCCACCTCCCACTGTGCCTCCGAAGGCAGTTCTCCTCCCGCCCATTTTGCGTAGGCCATTGCCTCCTGGTGGGTCACCCCCACTACGGGATAATCATCTGCACCCAACAGCGGCTCATCGATAAAAGCGGGAGAGCGGTAGCCGGTGCTGGTGATAAACTTTCTGTATGCACGGTTGGTCACCGGGCAGCAATCCATCCGAAAAGGGGTGAGTTGAACTCTGCGGCGCGGCTTCTCATTGGGGCTGCTACTTTCCGGCCCACTCCCGAGGTCGTATCCCCCGCCCGCAATCACTACGCTTTCTCTCTCTAATAGCCCCGTTCCACACCCGGACAGCTCGACCTCCCCAATCGAGATCTGATCCAGCAGCTGAACAAGCTGATCCGCCGATGCCGGTCGATCCTCCAACTCATACTGTAAGAGCTGTAAAATCAACTGATCCAGCGCCGGAGGAACGGCGGCACAGTAGCTACTGGGCAGTGGAATATCACTGGCATTCACTCTTGGAACAACCCCTGATGCAACGATGTTACGCAGTGAAACTTGCGGAATTTCATTGGTAAACAGCTCGTAAGCGACCACCCCCAAGGAAAAAAGATCACTCCGCGAATCGACCCGTTGCGGAAAAAGATACTGCTCGGGAGCCATATATTTAGGGGTTCCACTCACCCCATCGTGATGCCATGACCCCAGTGTAGAGATCCCGAAATCCATAATCACCGGGTGGCTGACCCGCTGACCCGAGAGGAAGATGTTGGCGGGTTTAAGGTCACGGTGGACAATCGTACGGTGGGCTACCCGCAGGGTCTCCGTTACCATTTTCAGCAGCACCAGTCGATCACCCGCTGTCCCCATCAGGTCGCCTTTGTGCCGGTCCATCCACCCCCGCAACGCCTGCCCAGAGACAAGATCCATCACCACGCCTACCCCTTGTGGCCCCTCATAGAGGTCATGTATGGCACAGATACCGGGGTGACGCAGTTGGCGGGAGACCCTGACCTCATGGCGTAACCCTTCCACCATTCGCTCGTCTCCTGCAACCGCCGGCTTCAGCAGTTTGATCGCGACATCCACCTCAAGATCATCATCCCATGCCCGATAGACAATGGCGCTCCCCCCTTCGCCAATCGGTTGCCACTGCTTATAGCGTTGCGACAGATCCATCTCAGCCCGCCCCATCTACGCCCCCCCTTTTGCCGCTCTTTTTACGCCGAAATTTCAACACAAATTTCTGTTCACCCTGAGCGCTATTTTTCGACAGATAGAGTCGATCTTTCTGAATAGCCGTAATCACTTTTCCATCCAGAACATCGTTCAGCAGATAGTCAATCCGATCAATGGTTGCATACCGCCCCCCCCGATCCGTTCCAATACCGGTAAGTTTATAAACCCAAGTGAGATCAATTTCAGGAATCACCTCACTCTCCCCTTTTCCCCGGTCATTTTGGGCAAAACGGCGAAAAGGGTTTCTCTTCTCCTGTTTTGCCACCGCCTCTCCCAGACGGACAATTCGGCTGCCCGATAGCGGCTGCGCATCATTTCTGGGGGTAATGGCAAAGGTAATGAGGTGGAGAGGCGGGATCGCTCCCGGTTTATAGGGGTGAACCTCCATATCGTGAATATTCACATCCAGCGACTCCAGCTCTGAGGCAAACAGGAGAAAGGTAAAGTAGTCAATTAACAGCTCGATATTGAAACGCATACGATCCTGCTCATCTACCGTTAATTTCCGGATAATGACCTGATTGTTCTTTGCTAGGAGATTTATTCTAAAAAGGAAATCAGGCAGTGAGTTCACCCCTCTTTTCTCCTCTCCCTGCACGCTCTTTTGTCTCTCCAGTACCCGCAACCTCTTCTCCTTGAGCAGGGCCACCTCTCCCGCTACCCGGCGGGTTGCTGTACGCAGATCATCGGTCATCACCTCTTTGGGCTTATAGGCGACGGCATACCCAAACAGTAAAAGTCCGCTCACAAGCCAGAGGGTGGAGAGCAGAAAAGGGCGGTGGCGTTCCAGAAACTGTTCCATTACCGCCCTCCCCCGACTCTAATCGACCCAACACCCGGATCTCGATCATCACTCACCATAAACGGAAGCACCCTTTTTTGAGCGCTCTCCTGCTCGGCCTGAATACGTTTGTTTCTGTCATACCAGGCTGTCAGGGTGAAACGTACCACCTGATCTTCACTCTCCTTCTCCAGATAGGCACCATCAAAAGTCAGCTGACGAAAATCGCTCATAAAGTGGTCACGGTCATTCAGCAGATTATTGACATACTCTGCAATACGGGCGATATGACCATCGGTTGAGGGGAGAACCCCTCCCTCCATCACCAGTTTACGACTCTCCACCGGGTTACCGGCCACCATCCGGGTCTCTCCCTCCAGATAGACATCCGTGAGCCAGATGTGTTCGTTCATATTTTCGGCAATGGAGAGAAACTTTTCTGTCCATAACACCTTATCCGTCTCCTCTTGCCCCCTCCTCAACAGCAACAGATCCTCCCCCTGCATTTCATCCATCTCATGCTCCAGCTCCCTCAGCGCCTGTAACTGATGAAAATAGGCTGAAGAGGCGCTGGCATGTCTGCGTTCAACAACCTCATACTGGGTATAGCCCAGGTAGAGTAGAGAGGTGACAAACAGAGCGAACAGCAGAAAATAGTTGCGCTCCGTCTGCCCCTCCACTTGCCCTCCTCTGCGCCTGGGGTGAAAGCGCTCCCCCCGTTTAGCGGAAGATGCAGCCCCCCCTCTTCTCTTCCCCGCCTGCTTTCGTGATGAGCGCTCAGCATGCTCCACGCTCCCCCACCATCCCCCCCCTGTAAGCCAATGCTCAATCCCTCTTTCTGGCTTCAGCCGTCCCTCATGCAGAACATAACGGACTTTCCCCACGGTAACCAGACCATTCTCGGCACCCTGCAGCAGGTTCATGCAGCCACCCTTCCCGCTCTGTTGATAGGCCCGGATGAATAGCGCAAAAAATGAATCCCCCGATGGAGCTACTGTACTACTTTTTCCGACCCACTCGGCCAACCCTTTAATCGATGAAAACCCACCCAACAGCTCCAGAGAGTCGATCTCCCCCCCAAGCCGCTGCTCAGAGAAGAAGCTTACTGTATCTCTCAGCTCCTCCATCAGTTTCTGTAATGGTGGTGCCAACACCTGTTCAACCATTCCCGCCGCTACCCCCCTCTGCTCATCCCTGGAGGAGGGGATCGAGCTGATATGGTCTCTCTGTCTCAGTGCATCCAGTGCCTCATGCGGGGAGACTGACATCTTCTCCGCCAGCGTGCGGGCCAGCGTCACAACCCCCACCGGGAGAGTTCGTGAGACCACCACCCCTTTGTTACGGTTGACTAGAAAACAGAGGGTACTTTCGGCGCCCATCAGCAGCGCGCCGTAGTTCTCTCTCTTCTGCAACAGTGCCTGCCCAATAAGTACCGCTGAGACAGGGACCAGCTGGGTGATTTTTGTTGCCTGTTGGTCCAATAGTGCCAGATATCTGCGTAGCCGGGTGGCATCGCCAAAACTATAGACGCCCCAGCTCTCTCCATTGGCATCAGAGCCAAACGCTCTGAACCCATAGCAGACCTCCGCGCTATTGATCTGCTGTCTACCGATCTGGCGTAACACCCCCGCTGTTGCCCCACGAAAGATCTTGGCCTTGTCTTCAATAACCACCTCTTTCCCGCTCTCAAGCAGCAGCACAATCTCTCCCACCTGCTTCCACTCCCCGCTCTTGTGCCCCTCCAGGACTAGCTGAACCATCCGCGAGATCTCATCACCGGGGGCCACATCAACGGGGGGGAGTCCAGCAGACTCCCGCTGCCAAACCATCTCTCCCCGCTGATCCAGTAACTGGCTCCACCAGCCAAGAGAGGAGATATAGAGGAGCAGGGTCCCCCCCTCTCTTTCGCCTGACGATGACTCCTCTCTCTTTGATAGCCCAAACATAGTGGTTAACCCTAAATATGAAAATTCATGAGAGCATCTACAAGAAAAGCCGTTGCCAGGAGAGAAGCCGAACCACACCGCTATTGGATGTCACCTCGTCATTAATAGCCCCACACTCATCACCAAAGCTGGTCAACCCTGCACAAAAATGGAGCTGAATATCTGCCAACCGCTGCTCCAGATTTTGCAGCAGTGGATGGTTCCCCGTCCCCTGTAGATCAATCGATGCCAACAGATGACCATCATTAGAGGTGAGATTACTTTCTGAGTAGTTGCTCACTGTTGCGCTTACCGTATAGTTATACTGGCTGCCCATTCCCGAATAGCGCCAGCTTCTGAATGTGGATGCGGCATCATTCAGCTCACCAAGGTAGTTCGTTGCACTCTCCACCCTGGCACTGCCCCCATTGTCGTCGGAGCTGCAGTCGCTGTCGAGCGGGGGGCCACAAAATCCCTCCTGTCGGGTTCGGCTCAACAGATAGTTGAGATGCCCCACCATCGCCCAGTACCCTCTTGCCTTGGCCAGACTCTGATCCACCGCCCTCGACTCAGCCACCGCCTGATGTGAGATCAGTCCGGTGGCCAGTAACATCGACAAAAACATCACCACCATGAGTGCGATAACAGTGGTCCCCCGCTGCTCTCCAGCCATCGGGGTAGGCGACTTGGCAGAGATAGAGAAGCGCCTCATCCGTCCACATTCAGTGCATGAATGGAACGGAAACTTTGCCGGTATTCCCACTCGGCAAAAGTATCCCGGGCCGCCCGATAGGGGTCCACCAGGGTAATGACCGACTCAATGGTTCGCCCCTTTCCACTCGGGTCGGTAATGGTACGAACTGTATTGAGGGCAACTGCAGAGAGGTACCCCTCCACGCCACTCACACTGGCTCCTGTGGTGCAGCCCGGGTAGGGGAGATCCGCTCCCCGACAGGGCAGTGTGATAGGAGATAGCTGGCTACTGAGCAGTTTCGGGTTGTTGTCCGGGTCAGCATCATAATCACTACCGAGGGGGTACTTGACGAAGAGACGGTATTTTTTGGCCGCAAGATCAGGCTCCCAAAAAGGTCCAGTCTCTGCCGCCGCACGCCCATGAAACCCCATAATCCGATTCTCTATTTTTGCTACGGGTTGTTGATGGGTGGAGAGCCGCCCCTCGTTAACCCCCTCCATCAACAGCCGAATCTCCGTATTGAGCAGGACGGTTGAGCGCACCCGATCGGCCACATCTCCTGCCTTGTGCATCAGCGTAAGCACCACCAGCATTAGCACCATACCGATGGATGAGGCGGTCATCACCTCAATCAGAGTGAACCCCTGCTGCCGCTTGCTGCCTCCGGTTAACGCAATCATTCACGCCTCCCAACCAGGGTCTGGAGCGTCAAAAATTGACGATTTCCCATCCCGTTGAGTGGGTTTGAGCGGTTATAACGATAGGGAAAGTCTAAATAGAGGGTGATCTGTTTACAGGAGTCCAGATAACAGCCGCCCGCAGCGGCGACCCCATCTTCTGTCCATGCCAGCCTCCCACTGATATTGCGTTCACGGTCAATCCAGACCACGTTCTCATCTCCACTATCCGGGGTACTATCCGCATCATAATAGAAGATGGCCCCCTGGTTACCGGTACTCTCGAAAACCGTTGACTGGGTGACAACCACACCATTCGGAACCCCGCTTTTCTGATACATCCTACAGTTCGGCTGGCTGTCACAGGCGCTCAACGCGCGTTCTGTTGCAATCGCCGTATGCGCCCCCCAGGTATAGAGAGCCGCCAGCCGTTCCATCTCACCATGCAGTACAAAGATCGCCTTCTGCTTCAACGTGAGCCCCAAAAAATGGTGGTTGACTACACTCCATAACCCCGAGAGCCCGATCACAAGAATAGCACTCAGTACAATACCAACCATCACCTCAATCAGGGTAACTCCGGACGGGGAGGTGCTCATTTGCAGGCTCCTAGAATTAATAACTGGTGATATAAATAGTTCCATAAGTTCCTTCATAGCGATTCCGGGGCCGTTGATAGCCAGGGATGGCTATCGTCGAGCGCACAGAGATGTTTTACAGCGTGCCCTGAAAACGTTATGAAGGAATTTATGAGACGCTTAATATTTACGGTACAATCCTACACGGATGACCCGCTCAACAGAACAGATACTGCACCAAATAACCCTCGGTAGCTACTTTGCTCTACTGCTCCATCTGCTGCTCTGGATCACCTGGCTCGGCCCCTCACACTATTTTCCTACCGCAATGGTATTGATAGCCATGCTGGTTCCGCTACTGCTGCCCCTACGTGGGCTGCTCCACGGAAATCCCTATACCCACGCCTGGAGCGGCTTCCTTGCGCTGTTCTATTTTATTCACGGGGTTGGGGACTTTTTCATCAACCCTCCTGAGCGACTCTACTCCGGGATCGAGATTTTCCTCAGCCTCAGCTTCTTCTTTAGTGCCGCCTTCTACGCCCGCTTTGTTGGCAAGCGCCTCTCCACGTCAGAGGGCGAGTAGCTTTTTGACAAAGGGGATGGTGATCTTTCGCTGCGCAACCAAGGTCTCCCGGTCCAGCTGATCCAGCAGGGTAAAAAGGGCATGAAAGTCACGTGCGGTGCGGTTCATCAGGAAATGAACCACCTCATCACTGATACCCATTCCCCGCGCCTCTGCCCGCTGCTGAACCACCTTCCACTTCTGTTGATCATCGAGCGGGGTGAGCTGTCCCACCACCCCCTCAGAGAGTCTGGAGCGGAGGTCTGGCAGACCGATCTGGAGCTGATGAATCGGCTTTCGAGCCGTTACCAATACCGCAATTCCCCCATCCCGACACTGATTTAACAGATGAAACAGCAGCTCATCCCATGCGGGTTGACCCACTACGCCATCGACACTCTCCACCACAAGCAGATCCACCCCCCCGATCCCGTCCAGCAGACGGAGCAGCCGATCATCCGGCAGCGCACCATAGCTCTGCAGAGGCATCACCATCGCACGCCCCTGGTTCTGATCCAGCAGATTACAGGTGGCATGAGCCAGATGGCTCTTACCACTCCCCTCTGCCCCCCATAGGTAGAGCAGATGGGGCCACTCTCCGGGATTGAGCCCAGCGCCAATCTGCTTGAGCTGTGCAATCAGAGGTTGCTCCCCCCCTCCCATAAAGTTATCAAATGTAGCATGTTCCTGTGAGGAGAGCGCCAGTGGAAGCTGCACCTCCATCATTATGGCTCTGGCCGGTTTGCGCGTTGATAGCGGTAGGCACTCCACCCCCAGATCCAGACATAATCTGCGCCACTGAGTACCGTTGTGGTCAATACCACATAACTGGAAATCTCCATCCACTCCCCAACCGGCCACATAAACGCATGCACCATAACCACACCTATCACATAAGATATCTGCAAAAAAGTATTGATTTTGCTTATTATACTCGGTGACATATCATAACTTTTCACACGATAGTGATAGATCGTCCCCCCCACCACAATCAGCAGATCACGTAGCACAATCCCTATCACCAACCAGACAGGAATCAACCCGATCCAGCCCAGCATCAGGCAGGTTGAAACCAGCAGCAGCTTATCCGCCAGGGGGTCGAGAATAGAACCCAGTCGGCTCTGCCACCCCATCCGCTTCGCCAGAAAACCATCCAGCCCATCACTCATCCCCGCGAAGGCAAACAGGTAGAGCGATTCCATAAAATAGTCATTCGCCAACAGCCAGACAATCGGCAGCACCAGAAACATCCGCAGGAGGGTAATCAGATTTGGAATATCGCGTTGGTCCATAATCCAGTAGAATACCCTGCTTTCAAAACCGTGGTGCAACAAAAGATTGGCAAATGACGATGAGCTCAAATAAATCCCTCCGCTATAGTGATGCTGGTGTCGATATCGATGCCGGTAATGATCTGATCGAGCAGATCAAACCCCTTGCCGCCCGCACCCGCCGACCGGGGGTCATCTCCGGACTGGGGGGGTTTGGTGCCCTGTTTGAGATCCCTCTGGAGCGCTATAAGCAGCCCCTGCTGGTCTCTGGCACCGATGGGGTGGGCACTAAACTGCGACTGGCCATGCAGCTGGAGAGACATGACACCATCGGTATTGATCTGGTCGCCATGTGTGTGAATGACCTGATCGTACAGGGTGCCGAACCCCTCTTTTTTCTGGACTACTACGCCACCGGCAAGCTCGATGCAGAGGTTGCCGTCTCCGTGGTAGAGGGGATCGCCACCGGCTGTCAACAGGCGGGAGCTGCACTGATCGGGGGAGAGACGGCCGAGATGCCGGGTATGTATCAGGCAGGTGACTATGATCTGGCCGGTTTCAGCGTTGGCATTGTGGAGAAGAGTGCGCTGATTGATGGCTCCAGAGTGGTGGCGGGTGATGTCTTGATTGCGATGGGCTCTTCTGGCCCCCACTCCAACGGTTACTCACTGATCCGTAAAATTCTTCACCACTCCGGGGCAGACATTCACAGTGAACTGGATGGAAAACCCCTCGGCGAACAGCTACTCGAGCCGACCCGAATCTATGTCAAACCGCTGCTGGAGTTGATGCAGCAGCTTCCCATACATGCGCTCGCCCATATTACCGGCGGTGGCCTCAGTGAAAATATTCCCCGTGTACTGCCCGACTACACCGTTGCCGAGATCGATAGAGACTCCTGGCAGTGGCCGACCATCTTCCAGTGGTTGCAGCAGCAGGGCAATGTGGTAGATAAGGAGATGATCCGTACCTTCAACTGTGGTATTGGCATGGTGGTTGTGGTGGCGGCAGAGGATGCCGAACAGACCATTGAGACACTGACCCAACAGGGCGAGACAGTCTGGAAGCTGGGTTCAATTGGTCGCTCAGAGCAGCAGCAGCCATCCGTTGTATGAATAATTTCATAACTTCCTTTATAGCGATTCCGGGGCCGTTGATAGCCAGGGATGGCTATCGTCGAGCGCACATGGATGTTTTACAGCGTGCCCTGGAGACGTTATGAAGGAATTTATGAGACGCCTAGTACGATGAGTCCACTCTCGATTGTGGTACTGATCTCCGGGCGGGGGAGCAATCTCCAGTCACTGATTCAGGCACAACAGCAGGGCGCGCTCAACAGTGCACTCAAGGCGGTAATCAGTAACCGTCCCGAGGCCGCCGGGCTTCAATATGCCAGCGCGCAACAGATTGATACCGTAGTGGTTGAGCCCGCCCGGTTTGAGGGGAGAGAGGCCTACGACCAGGCTCTGATCGAGGCGATTGACCCCTACCAGCCACAACTGGTGGTTCTGGCCGGGTTTATGCGTATCCTCACCCCCACTTTCGTCCACCATTACGCCGGGCGGCTGGTCAACATCCACCCCTCTCTCCTCCCCCGCTTCAAGGGGCTCCATACCCATCAGCGGGCACTGGATGCAGGCGTTGAGGTGCATGGTGCCAGTGTCCACTATGTCACCGAGGAGCTGGATGGCGGCCCGGTCTTTCTCCAGGTGGAGATTCCCGTATTCAGGGAGGATCACGCCGACACCCTGGCTGAACGGCTGCTACAGCAGGAGCATCGGCTCTATCCTGCGGCCATTCAACTGATTGCGGAGGGCCGTATCCAGTGGGTTGACGACAATCTTCAGTTTGACCATACTCCGCTAGATCAACCGCTACTACTGGATGCTCCCCATTAAACCACTCCTTCTTACCCTGCTACTGCTCCTCCCCGTAGCGGCTCACCCACTCCCGGACTCATTCGAGGCAAGCTATACCCTCAGCACCAAGGGGATGGTACTGGGAGAGACGCGTTACAGGATGGAACCATCCCCTCCCCTGGGCGAATCCCGGTTCCATTTCACCACCCACACCCAGCCCACCGGGCTCGCGGCATTGATGATCGACAAGGTCATTGATGAGTCCTCAACCTGGGGTTGGCATAACAATATTCTGCAGCCAGAGCGCTACCACTATCAGCAGCGTGGTAAACGGGAGAGAGAGAGAGAGCATATTTTCGACTGGCAGAAACAGCGGGTATCTCTCCAGGAAGAGGGGGTAACCACCGTACTGGAGGGGTTGCAGCCCGGCACGGTGGACAAGGCAATGTTCCTGCTCACGCTGATGCATGATCTGGAGCAGGGAAAGGAGCTGCTGCGCTATCCGCTTGCCAAGCCGGGGCAGTGGACACACTATCTGTTCAAGCGGGGAGATCACGCTACCATTGAGGTGGCTGCTGGCCGCTTTGAGGTCCAGTTGATCACCCGTGAGACGACGGGAAAGAGAAGTTTTCGCCTCTGGATGGCCCCTGCACTCCACTATCTACCCATACAGATTGAGTATACCGAAAAGGATGGAAAGCGATTTCTGCTTCAGCTGAAGCAGACTACACTACAGGATTAATCATCTCACCTATCGGAATCTCAACCATCTCCACCCCCACCTCATCAAAAATGGTGCGGGTCAGCGCCACACTCTCCTCCCAGCGTGACAGGTCCTCCGGGATAGTGGTCACCACCCGGGTAATCCCGGACTGGATAATCTTCGCCGCACAGCGCGAACAGGGGGGCAGGGGGTAGACATAGATGGTCCCCCCGGTCAGGTCTGCGGCGGAGAAGAGCAGTGCATTCTCTTCTGCATGGAGTACCAGTGAATATTTGGTCTCACGATCATGGAGACGATGGTCATCGGAGAGCCCCTGCGGGAAGCCGTTAAAGCCGAGCGAGACCACCCGTTTTCCATCCGTCACCACCGCACCCACCTGAGTGCTGGGGTCTTTGGACCAGGCGGCCACATGAGCCGCCAGTCCAAGAAAGCGCCGATCCCATTTATTGAGTGGTTGACTCATTTCAGGCTTCACTATCCGTCTAGAGAACTTTGATCAGTGCGACCATAACAGTGACTGCAACCACCAGCATAGCACCCAGTTTGATCGTCATACGAGCCTCCATGAGCGCCATACTGGAATCAATGAGCGTCATACTAGAGTCAAAGTGTTCTGTTGAAAGCAGACGCTCTTGTGACTGCGAGACCACCTGCTTCTCCGTGAAGTCGGCATCTCGCAAATCGCGAATCAATTGGTGGGTATCAAAAGTAATGGTGGTCATACGCCCTAGTATACACAACTACACCGCCTACCCCACACCCTACTGAATCACAATATTGGGGAACTTGGTGGTAAAGCTCTTCTTCTGCTGTGCCAGTTTGGCCGCAGTACGGCGGGCAATCTCACGATAGATCCGGGCAATCTGCCCCTCCGGGTCGGCTACCACGGTTGGCTTTCCCTCATCGGTATCACTGCGGATCTGCTTGTCGAGCGGCAGCCCGCCCAGGAAGTCCACATTCGACTCATCCGCCATACGTTGCCCTCCCCCCTCGGCAAAGATATGCTCCTCATGACCGCAATTGGAGCAGATATGGATACTCATATTCTCAACCACCCCCAACACGGGTACCTCCACCTTCTCAAACATCTTCAGCCCCTTAACCGCATCCAGCAGTGCGATATCCTGGGGGGTAGTGACAATCACCGCGCCACTGACCGGGATCTTCTGTGCCAGCGTCAGCTGGGTATCCCCGGTACCGGGGGGCAGATCAATCACCAGATAGTCGACATCCTCCCACTGCGTCTCTTTCAGCAACTGCTCCAGCGCCTGAGTGACCATCGGCCCCCGCCAGATCATCGGAGTATCCTCCTCTACCAGATAGCCAATGGACATCGACTGCAGATGGTAGGAGTTGACCGGTTTCAGCTGTTTGCCATCCGGGGATTCCGGTTTGGCCCCCTGCGCACCCAACATCCGGGGCTGACTGGGGCCATAGATATCGGCATCCAGTATTCCCACATTCGCCCCCTCCGCAGAGAGCGCAAGCGCCAGATTGACTGCGGTGGTCGATTTACCCACCCCTCCCTTGCCAGAGGCGACCGCAATGATATTTTTGACACCCGTAACCGCCTGAACCCCCTTCTGCACCGCATGAGAGACGATCTTTGAGGAGACATTCACGGTGACCTCAGAGACCCCGTCAAGTGCCGCTACCCGCTCGCTGATTTTTCCACTCAGGCTCTCCTCATACCCCTTGGCAGGGAATCCAAGCACCACCTCTACACGCACTGCCCCGCCCTCAATCTGCACATCCTTGACAGATTTTGCGGAGACCAGATCGGTATCCAGATAAGGGTCAATATAGGTTTGAATTGCGGTCTCAACCGCCTCACGGGTCAACTCTGACATCATCAAGCTCCAGGATTTGTTATTTAACAAGATGCGCTAATACTAACATCTCTCGGCACAAGGGAGAACCCATTTCCTGACAACTCCTGTTGGGTATTAAGACCCCCCTGAACAGACCATCATAAATTCCTTCATAGCGACTCCAGGACACGCCGTAAAACATCCCTGTGCGCTCGACGATAGCCATCCCTGGCTATCAACGGCCCCGGAATCGCTATGAAGGAACTTATGCAACGATTCATACATATATGAATTACTGTATTTTGGCACTCAATTCGATAGAATGTGCGCCGAGCAGAGAACCACAAATCAGTGAACCACAAGAGTCCCCATGTCTGAATCAGAACCCCGTAAAATCCTCATCACCAGTGCACTCCCCTATGCCAATGGCAGCATCCATATTGGCCACCTGGTGGAGTATATTCAGACCGATATCTGGGCCCGTTTCCAGAAGATGCAGGGCAACCACTGCTATTATGTCTGCGCGGATGATGCCCACGGCACCCCGATCATGTTACGGGCCCAGGATGAGGGGATCACCCCGGAGGCCCTGATTGGTGAGGTTGCCAGGGAGCATCAGGCAGACTTTGCCGACTTTATGATCGAGTTTGACAACTATCACACCACCCACTCAGATGAGAACCGCGAGCTGGCTCGTAGTATCTATCTGCGTCTGCACGAGCAGGGACACATCACCACCCGTACCATCGAACAGGCCTATGACCCGGAGCGGGAGATGTTCCTCCCTGACCGCTTCATCAAGGGAACCTGTCCCAAGTGTGGTGCCGACGACCAGTATGGGGATAACTGCGAGGCCTGTGGAGCCACCTACTCGACCGCTGAACTGAAAAATGCGGTCTCAGCGGTCTCCGGGGCGACCCCCGTTACCCGGGCATCCGAACACTACTTCTTCAAACTCTCCGATTTCGAGCCGATGCTGAAGCAGTGGACCCACCAGGGGCACCTGCAGGGTGAGGTGGCAAGAAAACTGGACGAGTGGTTTGAGGCGGGTCTGCAGGAGTGGGATATCTCCCGTGATGCCCCCTACTTCGGTTTTGAGATTCCCGATAGCGACAACAAATACTTCTATGTCTGGCTCGATGCCCCGATCGGCTACATGGCGAGTTTCAAGAATTTTTGTGACCGGGAGGGGGTCGATTTTGACGCCTTCTGGGGCAGTGACTCCGAGGCTGAGCTCTACCACTTCATCGGCAAAGATATTATCTATTTCCATGCCCTGTTCTGGCCGGCAATTCTGCAGGGGGCGGGCTACCGAACCCCCACCGCAATCAATGCCCACGGGTTTCTCACCGTCAACGGGCAGAAGATGTCCAAGTCCCGTGGCACCTTTATCAAGGCCCGGAGCTGGCTCAACCACCTCAACCCGGAGGCACTACGCTATTACTATGCGGCCAAGCTGGGTCACGGTATTGAGGATCTGGATCTCAACCTGGATGACTTCCGTCTCCGGGTCAATGCCGACCTGGTCGGTAAGGTGATCAACATCGCCAGCCGTTGTGCCGGTTTCATCAGCAAACGGTTTGCAGGCAAACTGGCCGATTCGATTGCGGAACCCGAACTCTACCAACAGTTTGTTGCTCAGGGCAGTGCCATTGCCCAACACTATGAGTCACGGGACTTTGGTCGGGCCATCCGTGAGATTATGGCTCTGGCCGATCAGGCCAACCGCTATATCGATGAGAAGAAGCCGTGGGTGCTGGCCAAAGAGGCGGGGAAAGAGCAGCAGGTGCAGGATGCCTGCAGTATGGGGCTCAACCTCTTTCGGGTACTGATGACCTATCTCAAACCGGTACTGCCACAAATGTCAGTGGCCACAGAGCAGTTCCTCAACGCCGGCCCACTGAGTTGGGCGGCGCTGCAAGAGCCACTCGAGTCCACCACCATCCACCCCTTCACCCCGCTGATGCAGCGGGTCGATGAGAAGGCCATTGCGGCACTGCTGGAGGCCTCCAGTGACTCACTTGTGCAAACAGAGAAGAGCCCAAAGAAGAGCCCGGAGAAGAGCAGAGCCGCAAAAAAATCGGAGCCCGGCACAATAGAACCGATAGCAAAGGAGATCCAGTTTGATGATTTTGCCAAACTGGATCTGCGCATTGCCCGTATTGAGCAGGCCAGCGCTGTGGAGGGGGCCGACAAACTGCTCCAGCTCACCCTCGATCTGGGGGGAGAGAAACGCAACGTCTTTGCCGGAATCAAATCGGCCTATGATCCCGCCGATCTGGTGGGAAAACTGACCGTGATGGTGGCCAACCTTGCGCCACGAAAAATGCGCTTTGGGGTCTCGGAAGGGATGGTACTGGCTGCCGGGCCGGGAGGAGACGAACTCTATATTCTCGAGCCCCACTCAGGAGCAGAAGCGGGGATGCGGGTTAAATAGTCGTCATGAGTGAGATCGCCCTCATCCTTGTCAGCACCATACTGGTCAACAATTTTGTGCTGGTAAAATTTCTGGGGCTCTGCCCCTTTATGGGGGTCTCACGCAAACTGGAGACCGCCATCGGGATGGGGTTTGCGACCACCTTTGTCCTCACCCTCTCTGCCTCGCTCAGCTATCTGGTCAATGAGTATCTATTGATACCACTCGATTTGGAGTACCTGCGCACCATCGCCTTTATCCTGGTGATCGCCGCGATAGTGAACTTCACCGAGATGTTTGTCCACAAGACCAGCCCGATGCTCTATCAGGTACTGGGCATCTTTCTACCATTGATCACCACCAACTGTGCCGTTCTCGGTGTCGCCCTGCTCAATACCCGTGAACAGCACAGTTTCATTGAGTCTGCGGCCTTCGGGTTCGGGGCTGCCGTCGGCTTCTCACTGGTTCTGGTCGCCTTTGCTGCCATTCGGGAACGGATTGCCGCTGCCGATGTACCGGAGCCCTTTCAGGGGGCCTCCATCGCAATGATTACCGCCGGGCTGCTCTCTATCGCCTTTATGGGATTTACCGGGCTGGTTCATGTTTAGTGCAATGGTGGCAATGGGGTTAATGGCTGCCAGTTTTGGGGCACTATTGGGGTATGCCTCCATCCGTTACCGGGTTGAGGGTGATCCGGTGGTGGAGCAGATTGACCAACTACTGCCCCAGACCCAGTGCGGTCAGTGTGGTTACCCCGGCTGTCACCCCTACGCCGAGGCGATCGCCAATGAGGGGGTCGAGATCAACCTCTGCCCCCCCGGCGGAGAGGCGGTGATGGTTGCCCTCTCCGACCTGCTTGACCGTGAGCCGGTCGCTCTGGAGCAGGAGCAACGCCTTCCCGCCCTGGCCCTTATTGATGAACAGAGCTGTATCGGCTGCACCCTCTGTATTCAGGCCTGCCCGGTGGATGCCATTCTTGGTGCCGCCAAACAGATGCACACCGTTCTAAAAAAGGAGTGCACCGGCTGTGAACTCTGTCTCCCCCCCTGCCCGGTAGACTGCATCATCATGGTACCCATTGAGCCCACCCTCAGCAGCTGGATCTGGCCAGAACCCGGCTCAACCAGAGCCTATCCGACCGCTGATAGCTCATCCGCCGGTAATCAGACCGCTGGAAATCAAACATGAGCCGCCCACTGCAGACCTTTCATGGCGGCATCCACCCCGAACAACAGAAGGGGCAGACCCGGGCCGTGCCACTACAGCCCTACCCCCACCCAGGTGGCGAACTGGTTATCCCGCTCAACCAGGGGATCGGTAGCGCAAACCGTGCGGTGGTAGCGGTGGGCGATACGGTCAGGGCGGGACAACGGTTAAGCGAATGTTTCACCCCACTCAGTGTACCCATTCATGCCCCCTACGATGGAACCGTAACCGCCATTGAACGACGTCCCCTGACCCACCCCTCAGGGA
>Ga0233428_1001435_pt1 | contig 25255 bp, 15 predicted proteins | sample SI_118_April2016_4_FD_179890 | JGI IMG/M metagenome (GOLD analysis project Ga0233428, IMG submission 179890) | Seawater microbial communities from Saanich Inlet, British Columbia, Canada - SI_118_April2016_120_MG | ecosystem: Environmental > Aquatic > Marine > Inlet | place: Canada: British... | reverse complement strand
GTGATAACAAATTTGTCCCTATCTGGTTTATTTCCAAAATCAACATCGATGAATTCAGTAACAACTTTTCCAGATTTATATGTAAATGGACCTGAAATATTTGCATTAATATCGTCTGTGGCATTAATTTCATCTATTGTGGTGATAGGTAACGAAATAGGTTTACTATCCTTTTTCTCTTCAAATACAATTCCCTTCAAATGAGTCTTAGTCAGAAAAAATCTTATGTATTTATCTTCAAAATTCTTCTCACCTTTTTCGTTCGCCATAAAATTAATTTTGCATGAAATTTCTGAATCATATATATTACTTTTTGAGAAATGAAAATATTCTAGAAAATCACCCCTGTTTAGTGACAGGCTTGCATTCAGATTTTTTTGATTTAAAATACAATATGGCTTCTGATCATCAGCGCTATAATAAGCGAAGACATTATTGGTAATCGTTGCTTTACGGATGAAATGGGTTTTTTCTTGACCAAATAATTTTCCTTTATCAAATATTATAATACTGCCATCTGTTAAAGCACAAATGTAGTGTGGTCCCAACATAGAAGACCCCAAGGTTTTAAAATTTTCGCATTCCCACACCTTTTTAATTCTATTTGTAGAAATTAGTTCTGTGGATTTTAAAACGTCTGGAATAGTCATGTATTTACTCCTTTGAGAAATTTTTATAAAAAATAATTCGTGAAAAGTGTCATTATAAAGCTATGTGAGATTTGATAAATATAGAAACAAATTACTAATTTACAAATGAGTACTGCTAGAGATAAGTTTTCTACCTTTGTGACGCATTAACTCAAAAATAATGTACAATGACTTTTAGAAAAAGGACCTTGCGTCAAAATTGACCGTACACAAAAGTTTACAAAGAATTAAGCAATTGTTAAATTATTAAGAAAAAAATTCTATAAATAAACTTACGCCGATGAATTGATAATGTCAATCAGGCCTAAAGTCCTCTCTTTAAATATTGTCCATTAGTTTTTGAATACGCACAATAGCTACTCTGAAGATTTAGTCAATCATCTTTTAGACAACGAACAAAGTAACCCTCAGATCTATGCCTCCATGACCTATAAACTGTTGATTTGCTATATGACACTGACCGAGCTTGAGCGAATTGACTGATGGCTTCAGTTGAAGACCAGATGTATCCAAAACTTCCGATATCGAATTGACCTTGCCTATTACGAAAACCTTTCAGAAGGGTAGGGGCATTAGTATTGGATTTAGAATAAATCATACTAAGATACTTCCCTAATTCTAATAATTTTTTGTTTGAAGGAACACTCCAACCATCTGGACAAATACCACGATCATCATCAACTGCATACCAGTTATATAATAGACCATATACTGAATTTGTCATGTTATTGTTATAGACTGCATAGGCCCCCGTTTTAGTTAAAGAATTATTAAACCATTCAGAATTAGTGCACCCCGTTGAGATCTGGTCTCCATTTCGATATCGAGATACCTTTAAATTTTCATTCAACCATACCTGTTCACCAATAACCAAAGTATTGTACGTATTACCATCAATATCTTTTATAGTTATAATTGATCTTATTTGGATGCTAATTAACCAACCATTTAAAGTTTTTCCTTCCAAATATGGTTCCCACCAAATGAGCTTGTTAGCCCCAGGTGAGACTTTGTAGAGATCTCCTGCAACAGCTGTAGGCTGAATTATATCAGTTCCTTTCTCTGCGGACAGGATTATATCATAACGCAAAAAACTGTCTCCATGAAGATCAAAGGTAATACGTATTCGTCCATCTTCAATTGATTGATTGATATTGCTAATATCCTGCGTGAACACTCCATGAAACATCAAAGTCCAAATTAGTAATTGGACCTTTGTTATTAATCTATATCTTTGAGTAGAATTGATCATTATTTGTTTGAACTCTTATTAATTAAATTGTGAAATACAATTTTTACTGATCACGATAAAGGTATTTTTTAATTAGAGACTATTTTTCAAAGTACGCATATAGTATCTATTTTCAACTCATTCACAAAAAATTAAATATAAAAATAGTTAATCAGTGTTCAATATACAACGGACTGAGAAATAGTTTTGTTTCTTGCTGTTACTACGAAGAACTCCTATATAGCGGCTATTTAGTTCTCGACTCCAGACGGTCCCATTTACATAGGCAGAGGATGACCAGAATTTTCCAGTGTATTGAAGGCCAATATAATGACCAGAATAGAGGCTGACATATCCACCAGGAAGAGCATTAAAACACGATGCTCCAAACTCTGAATCACCTTCTAAATTTCCTACATACCATCTATCTGCATCTCCCGCCAGTTGAGATCCATTATTTTCACCAAGAAGATCTGTCAAAACTGTCCATTCATCGTCATTGGGTACATGCCATTCATCAGGACAAATGCCTCTTTTATCGTCCACTGCAAACCAGTTATATAAATTCCCATAAGTGTTTGAATAGGCAAGACTATCATCGTACACTGCATAGGAGCCAATTGCTCTGTCACCTTGGGCACTAATAGTATCCCCATTCCTATAGTGAGTCACTTTCAGATTCTCCGCCATCCATACTTGCTCCCCTATTATAACTGTTTTATATTGATTGTGGTCTATATCGACTAATCCACTCATAATTAAATTAATTTTTAGATTCCAACCGTTCAAAGTTTTACCCTCCAAAGTTGGCTCCCACCAAATTAATTTATTTGTACCAGGAGAGACGTTTAAAACATCACCTACAATTGCTTTAGGTTGTATTAATTCACTTCCTCTCTCGGCTGTCAGTATTATGTTAAAATATAAATAACTCTCTCCTTGTAGATCAAAAGTAATAAATATCCTCCCGTTTTCAATAGATTGATTGGTATTGGTTATAACTTGAGTAAATATTCCATGAATCATTAAGCCCCCAATAAATAACTTAACTATAGCTGTTTTTTTACTCTTAAGAGAATATTTGATCATTACTTGTTTGAATTCTCATTTTTTGTGAAGTGAAAAGTGAAAAGAATTAATCCATTATACAACGGACTGAAAGTCCGCTTCGCTTTTTGTAATTGCTCCTGAGAATCTCTGAACTTTTGTAACTCAGTTTCCAACACCAGGCGTGATTACTATTGTTGGCCGTAGAGGACCAGAAATAACATTTGATGCCAATATCATAGAAAAGCCCATTATTGAAATAACAGTATCCACCAGGAAGAGCATTAAAATTAGTCTCACTTGTGGCAACCTTATTAGGGTCTTTCCAATGCTCTAATCCTATCTCTTTTAGTCGTCCTCCACCAATTGCCTCTCCACCAATGTACTCAGTTAATTCTTTCCACTCACTATCTGTTGGTACATGCCACCCTTCAGGGCATATATCTCTATTATCACCTATAGTATACCAATTATATAAATTGCCGTAAGTAGCAGCATATGAGATATTATCCTCATAAACGGCAAAAGCTGCTGTGAGGTTCAAATCAAGTTTTGACCAAGTATAATTATCGTATCCAGTCAAAATAGGGTCCCCATTCCGATAATGAGTCACCTTTAAGTTTTCTGCCATCCAAACTTGTTTCCCTATAAGGACACTTTTATATTCATTGCGATCTATATCGAGTATTCTACCCTTAGTTGAATTAATTTTTACATTCCAACCTTTCAAAGTTCTACCATCCAAAGTAGGCTCCCACCAGATTAGTTTTTTTGTGCCCGGAGAAACATATGAAATATCTCCTGCAACAGCTGTAGGTTGTATTATATGATTCCCTTTCTCTGCTGTAATGATTATGTCATAACACAAATAATTCTCTCCGTGAAGATCAAAGGTAATACGTATTCGTCCATCTTCAATAGATTGATTGATATTGCTAATATCCTGCGTGAACACTCCATGAAACATCAAAGTCCAAACTAATAATTGGATTCTTTTTTGCAATCTGTACCGCTGAGAAATTTTGAACACTATTTGCTTTGCCTCTCACTTATGGATATCTGAATTGCCGTTTCTACTCTTAAAGATAATGGTATTTTTGACAGCCATTTCTGGAAATCTGTATAACTCCCTTCACCTGTTGATCCTGCGTTTTGATTTGTCCCTATTGAGATTAGTTCTGATATATTCTCTATGTCCTTTAGTGAAAATACCACATATATCGTCTCTGTAGAGAGTTTCAAACCAGGTAGTAATTTTACATGATAGGAAAGCCCATTAGACCTTTCTCTTGCAGTTGGGACATCAAGAGTAGTCCCTATTTTAATTTGGTTTTCGTTTGAGTAATCGTTGGGAAATAATAATGCAACACTATTGTCCGCATAAAACCAGAAAATATAAATAAATCCGTTTTTTTTACTTTTAATGTGAAGATTGATCTCGGTTTCAGATTCGAGATTCACATCATCAGCCCAAACATCAACTCCAAGTGAATGGTCTCTTTCTCCTGTTACCGGTTCAACGAAAGCCTTAAGACTCATTTTGTAATCAAATGAAGAATGGTTAATTTCAAATACGGGTGTCCCATATTGAACAGACTCATCTAAAAGATATCCTGAGTTTGCTGATATAACGAATGAACTTAAAGCCGTTTCATCTTTATAATACTCGTTAGTCTCTACCTGGTTTCGAAAGAAATGTGAATAGAGCTCCAGAGTTGTTGGCACAACTCTTTGAATTGCTGTTTTACGACATAGATTGAGAGTTTCAGCCCTTGCAATATCAATAGATATCGATGTCGAAAATGTGAGCGAAGTATCGACAATTACCCATTCTCCAGGAAATATAAAGGTAGTTAAACTTGCAACGAGTATCCATTGCTTAGGTAATTTTATTACTATAGTATAGAAATTCATAGTTGTGCTTATCAAATTTAATATTTAACAAGAATTCTCGATCCGTCATTGCTTTGCATCTCAGGCGTTTGCTCCCGATCAAATTCCACTGCTTTTTCAGAGACCTTATTTGCTACAAATATTCCAAGCTCGTCTACTGAAATCATATTATCATTATTTCTGTCAGCATCACCTTGCAACCCTTTTAGAAAAAAGTAAGTAAATAGCCCATGTTTTTTCTCTGGATATGCGGATGAGATTTCTTGATTACCCGATGCTGAATATACTGTTAAACCTCTGGCTGAAGGTTTTTTAATTTTGATATATACTGGACGGGCATTAGCCAGTAATGCTTGTTCCTCTCTATTAGCCCCTGTGAAACAAGCATCAAGAACTACTGTGACAGACCTTGCATTTAATTGTCCAAGATTCTCGTATAGTGATTCAAGTGAAAAGCCCGTTTGTGTAGGATAGTTTGGGTCGCCATCATAAGGAATCAAATATGCTTCTTTGTTATCAACATACGGAGCACCATGTCCTGCATAGAATACATATACATCGCTATCTTCTTTTAATCGTTTATCTAACCAACCCCCCTTAGAAAATACCTTTTCAAACTCAGCTTTTGTTACGTCCTCGTTTGTCTGATAATAGGTTCTATTTTGGGGTATTCCTAATGAAGTGTCAAAATAATTTTTGACAATTGCAGCATCCCGTTTGGCAAATGTGGCTCCTGGAACATTTTTGTATTGTTCGATGCCAAAAATCACAGCAAGAGCATTTTTATTTTGCTTTTTCGCAATCGGAATATTGTTTTCTATGTCAATTGATAATCCCATAGAAGGATCGTACATTTGAGTTAACACCTTCTTAGGTGAAATCGTTATCTCACTTACTCTTTTTTGCACTTGATTAAACTGCAGGTTTAAAGGATGATCCTTAACACCAAATTGCCCCGTGCTTTCGGTTATTGAAATAGTTATTGGCATATCAACTGCATCTCGGTTGGATACTATATCAAAACTTATATCGGAATAATCTCCAGGGTTTAGAGCGTCTAAAGAAAAACTACTTTGAGAATTACCATAAAAGAAAATATTGGTACTGTTGCGATTCACAAAAGCTTTTACATCTTCAGCTGTACCGGCGCCAAGATTCTGCACTCTGACAATAATCATAACAGTTTCTCCCGGTGTTATTCTGGCGTCCATATCAAAATCCTCTATCCCATAATCTACTATGACAAGGTCTGGTGGTATGAATGCTTCTGTAAAAAATTTAATTCTTTGATCATTCGGAGCAAATCCATTTTGTTCTTTGAATTTCAATGTTATAACTGATTCGCCAGTTTCAATATCAGCATTAGCGTTAAGTTTTAATCTTTTTGACCGTTTTTCCCCAGAAGGGATCTCACCGATATATGATATAGAAGAGAAATTAATTTTTGAGTTCTCATCAATTAATGTTTCTATTTCTAAACCAAAAGCCGAGCCTTTTCCTTTATTTGAGACTGTAATTATTAATTCTGCAGTCTCTGCAGCATCAAGACGGTCATCCCCGGACGGTTCTGAGAATACTACTTCTACAGACAATTTAGGGGGAATAAGATTTGTTACCTTAGACATTGCTAATTCTGGGATACTATCCTTGTTCGGGCCGAAAGGAAAAATATCATCGTTATACCGTACTGACCAGTTGAAATATTCCCAATCTCCATACACGGTTAGTTGTCGTGTTCCATTTGCTATTTTACTTGAAAAAGATTCTTTGAAAGTTCTCGCAGACGACAAAGGAATATTTATTTGATAATTGCCACCCGTTGCTAATATAATTGGGAATTCTTCTTTATCAGCATTATAGGTCCCAATTGTAAAACGGCTTGTTGTTGTATCTTGTGAATATTTAAGTAATTGTTGTATTTCTACTCTAATTTCATTTTGTCTATTATCAAATTTCTTGCGTTCAATTTTGATTCTATCATTATATTTCTCTTTTATTTCTTCAACAAGTAACTTAGCTTCTCTCAACCGTTGATCATACATTGTAGTTGTCTCAAATTCACCTTTTTCTTTTGTGGATATTTCAGCAATTTTTGTATCTCTTTCCTTCTCAATAGATGTTGAATTAAATCCCATACTTGCAAATGAATTTAACATATCAAGCTTGACGAGTAAATCCTGTGAAAAAAGAATATTGACTCCAACAAATAAACTTAAAAATATTATAATTCTCATTTTTTAAATTCCTTATTTTCCATATTAGAATTTGAACTAATTATTACTTGTATTAATTTTAGTTATAATTCTTCATCGAATTTATTCGTAGACCATTCTTACAACACGAAAGCCAACTTCATTTGAAGATTCTACTACTGTTCCATACGTTCTATTCTGACATTTCAATTGTTTTGATTCACTTGTCCAATTTCCCCCTCTTTGGACCTTGAACCATCCTTTTTTTGGACCCTGTGGGTTTCCTTGGGATGAGTATTCATAATACTTTCTATCATACCAATCTAAACACCATTCAGATACGTTTCCACCCATGTCATACAATCCATAACTATTCGGTTTCTTTGTTCCAACATTGTGGGTTCTTTGACTACTATTAAATTTATACCAAGAATAATCTTGCAACTCTTTACGACTACCTGTACCGGGCCAAATTGATGTCTCACCCCCTTCTCTTGCAGCATATTCCCATTGTGCTTCTGAAGGAAGAAAATGTTTTTTGTTTGTTAAATTGCTCAATTTATTTAAGAATTTTTGAATATCATTCCAGTTTACGTTCTCAACGGGTAAATTCTCTCCGATGAACTGACTGGGATTATCACCCATTATTGCTTTCCATTGACTTTGAGTCACCTCAGTACTGCTCATGAGAAAATCGCGTATCGTAACTTTGTGTAGTGGTTTCTCATTTTTTCCGCACCCAATTACTAATCCACAACCCATTTCGAAAGTCCCACCAGGTATAAAAACAAAATCAATTGACGTGAATTCGACTGGAATTGCACTTAACTCTACGTCCCAATTGGAAAGTGATAAACCCTCTAACTTCGGTTCCCACCAAATATAATTATTGCTGCCTGATTGAACATATTTCAAATCTCCAAAAATAACTTTTGGGGTGATAATTTTACCATCTTTGCTTGCCAATACAGATATATCAAAACTTTCCGATCCGTCTCCTTCGAGGTTAAAATAAATGATGATTCTACCATTTTCTACTTTTTGTTGAACATTAGTTATATTCTGGGCAAAAGAAAGTGTAAGAAATATTGAAACATGGACGAATATTTTAGAAGATAACAGCATTATGCTTATAGTTCATACTTATAATAATAATTTAAGATATACAGATGCATTTCATAACTCAAATTTAACATTGTCCCGCTGAAACTGTTTAATGAAAAGTAAAATAACAGATTAAACTTTGTGGTCTTTACGGAATTGTCTATTTTCAAAAAATTATATTGTCGCAATTAGCCAATAAATAGGTTTGTCTTGAAATAATCTTCTACACTATCAATCTTTCATAATGGACTTAGTATAAAAAAGTTTACAAAGAATTAAGCAACTGTTAAATTATAAAAGATATTCCAGCTACGCCATTGAGTAATTAGATATCACATGCGAACTTATTCATTTATAGCATTCTTAATATACTAATTCGCTTTTGTACACTTTTTCGTCACATATTTTGTTTTGTCGAGGAGAAAACAGTGGACTTTCAATGGATAAATGAGAATAATTAGCTACAACAAATTTTCATATTTATTAGCACAACCCATTGAATAATAAATATTTATAGTAACTACTGGGTCATCGATCGCTCTATTCAGTTTTGATAGCACACCCGACCATTACTTTAAACTCCTTGTTAATGCCTCAACATCATAATCCCATAAGTACAATAAAAACAATGTATCACTCTCCCCTACCGTACTGATTTTCAATTTCTGAAAATAAAATGTGTATTTTTTCGTCACTAAAATTATTTTGTCGACGGGCGACCAATGTACTCATAATCCATTGGTCCGGGGTTCAAGTCCCTGAGGGCCCACCACAATAAGCCCCTGTTAATATATTTGTTAGCAGGGGTTTTTCTTTGGTTTTTAGACATCCCCCAAACACCCAAATATGGCCAATTCCGGCCATTTCATGACATGTTTGGTAACATTTTGGTAACATTTTTGTATACTTTTTTTTATTTCTCAAGGGGATAGCAGTGTATAGACGTATTGGAAATTAATCTGGGGAATTTATTGGATTGGTAGATTGAATATGTTTCAAGGCAAAAAAAATAACCCACGCATTACACGTAGGTTACTTTTTTAGTCATTCGATTAAGATAACATCAGTAAGCCCTTCAACAGGTTTCTCAACATTTTCTTTTAATAGATCGACATAATGTGATTCAGTTACACGGACACTACTATGACCAAGCAATTTCGAGATCATGAATATGTCTGCTAATTTCTTTTGGATAAGTAGAGATCCAAAAGTTTTCCTGAGTACATGAACATTCGCATCCTTTATCTCAGCGATTTTATAATAATCAGCTAACTTATGTGAGACAAAATCTGTTTTGAAAGAGAAAGGAAATTCATAATTCATTCCCTTGTGCTTTTTCAGAATATGCTCAACACTTGTATTCATCGGTACAGATCTGGTTTTATCCTGTTTCCCCTTCAACCGAATCTCTTTGTTCTCAAAATCAATGCTTTCCCATGTGAACAGTGGTGGAAGTAACTCTTCCCTCCTTGCACCAGTATTAAGATAGCAAATAATTAGATTTTTGAAATCACTATTATCGATCACTGCCAACAACTCTTTGATCTCTAATTCCGTTAGAAATCTGATTTCCTTTGGACGAGCTTTTGGACTTTTGACACCAATCATTGGGCTTCTTTCTATATATTGATTTTTAACTGCATAAGTAAAGAATACCCTCAAATTCCTAATGTCCAGCAAGACTGTATTCGGAGATAACTTATCGCCGTTTCTTTTCTTTGAATTAAGTCTGAAATCAACAAAATTCTGAATATCCACTGTATGAAATGTATTAAGCTTTCGCAGTTTGTACTGTTTAAAAGACAAGAATGTTTTCAGAGTAGCCATTTCACGTATGACCGATTTTTCATCTTTATATTTTTTTGAATTTGATTCAAAATATTCTACAAATTCTTCTAAAAAGACTACATTTCTGACTGGACTCTCTATCCCATATTTTATTCTATATCTTTTCAATTCAAGTTCTTGAGCTATTGCTTTTGCAGCAGATTTTGGACCCTTGAAACGACGAATCTTTCTTTGGTTTGTAAACGGATCTCGAAAGTCGATTCGATAAGTCTCAATCTTGCACCCTGGAATTTTTCTAACAGAAGCCATATCAACCTCCTTTCATTGTGAATTTGCTTACTTGGTTTTGTACATTATATTCCACATCTATGAATTTCTTCATCTCAGATTCTGGGATTCTAATGCATCTACCAATTCTTACAGTTTTAATATCCTTTTCAACTACCCAACGACGAACACTTCTCTCGGAAGCACTCAATAATTCTGCTGCATCTCGATATCTTAATAATTTTTCCATATTGGCCTCCTCTTTTCTTATACCTAATTAATTTATATTTATACTTCTACCAATACTACTTTTGTCATGTAGTTTTTAACGTCAGGGTAAATCTATGAGATGAACTCACCATCTACCCAATCTATAGACTGTCTATAGATAGAATATTCAATCCATTTCTCTTCTAATATGAACCATCAGTCATTGCATGATATTCATAATTTCAATTTCATTTTTATCTGAAAGTATTTTTCAGTCATTTGAAATCTAGAGTATGTTTTGGACCAAAATAAAATCTATAGATCATCTATAGATTGAAAATTCAGTCTATTTACGTTTTTATATAAAAGCATTTTTCAGTCAATGGAAATCTATGTAATTCAATTACACAAAAAACTGTCTATAGACTGTCTATTAAATAGTAAATGCAATATTCTTTTTATTTAGAAATTCGCTATCTACTCAACTGTATATAACAACTCGCAAAAAATTGATGGATTTGATACATATTATGAGCTATACTGTGTAATATCATATAGTTGCATAATATTAACTCAATATGGGAACCCTTATGCTGAACGATAAGAATTCCCATATAAAGTGGGAACTTTTACTTAAAAGTATGGGAACCTGTATTATTCATCTTTCAATTCTCTAATCTATTTGACTGCAAGATGTTATTAGTAATTCGATTACGATGAAAAGTCTTATGACCGTCTTAAGACACTAATATTGGCTACTCCATCACTTCTGGATCTTCTATAACTAGTTGGAATAATTCGGTAAGAGAAAATTGAATATATCAGGGAGGATATTATGTCACAATGGATGTAAATTTTTAATTCTATGAAAGAATCTAAGGAATCAGATTTACCGACCTATGTTCTAATTAATGCCGGCAGGAAAAACGAGGTTATTTGCATTATGTTTTAGCCGGCTTTTCTTTTTTGGGAATGTAATTATAGATAGACATAAAAAAAGGTAATCTTGTGCGAAAGATCGCCTTTTCTTATTTAATGTAGAGTTTTACACTCTTGATCATCAGCGATAAGGTTGCCTTTCAGTATTGCCTTTACTTTGATGAACAATGAAATATATTATTTCTTGATTATATTATCCTATGGATGGTTTTTCTGTATTCGGTCAGATTATGTTTCTTCAAACCGAAGGGATTAACTTACCCAGAGATTTCTTACGGGGTTGACTATATTTGTCCAAAGGTTTTTGACGATACACAGTTGTGGCTTCGCGTTCTGTATCACCTTTGAGCCTTTTCTTTCCTGCTTCCATAAAGTCTTTACTCCAGCGGTAATAGACGTTCTGGTTAATTCCTTCGTTTCGACATAATTCTGCTACTGTCGCTTCGCCCTTAAATCCTTCTAGAGCTATCCTGATCTTTTCTTCTGCATTGTATTTTCGACGAGTTCTTCTTTTTATCTCTCTTACTCGTTTTTCTACTGTTGACTTTGAGTTCATTTGACTTCCTTTTTTAAGTTAAATTTAGCCCAAAGTCTCTCTTAATATTTATCCTACATTTGTCCAAAGGTTTTTGACGATACACAGTTAGTTTACCTCACTTCAACCGTTACAGGTTGAAGTTCAGGAAAGTTTATTCTGGGAAGGTGGGGGAGTATAAAAGAAAGGGCTCCAACCGATGAAGCTGGAGCGCTTTTACTGAGGATTTTTAAAATGAAAGATTCGGTTATTTCACAAGTGCTATTTTATGAGTTTGTGTGAAGTTACCGGCCACAAGTTTTACAATATAGATCCCAGATGAGGTGGATGTAGCATCCCACTGAACAGAATGATAACCTGCATCCTTGTGAGTATTTACAAGTTCGGTCACTTCCTGTCCTAACATATCATAAACAATTAGGGAGACATTTCCATTTTCAGGGATTGAATAACTTAAGTTGGTTACTGGGTTGAATGGATTAGGAAAAGCAGAGTATAATTTGAATTGTGTTGGAAAGGGGTTTTCAATCATTATATTTTCATTGTAATCATCGTTTATATTGATAGGATTATTATTGATTATAGATGCTAGTATTCCATATCCTGAATCTGGAAATTCCTTTTCCAACTCATTAAAATAAGTATTTGATTGACTAGTATTCTTACCTAATCCACCGTTTTGATAATCTTCTATAATTGCTTGCTCATATAGATGCTGAGGTGTTAAGTCAGTGACTCCATAATATTGTTCAAAATCATTTAGCATCTCCGAGGAAGAGAAATAATTACCAAATAAAATATTCTGAGAGATCAAACTAGATTTTGCATACTTCTCAGTTAGTGTATTTGATATATCAGACAATTCATTAAGATAAACTGCTAATTCATCAAAGTCATTACTCAATTCTAAGTTATGAACCAAAATTGCAATAAGAGAATGTGTGAATTCACTATTTGGTTCATCAAATAATTCAGTTATTATTTGTTCATTTGATAATCCTGACAACATTGAGAGATTCTGGTCACCTCTTGGTAGTCCCCCACAACCCTGATAAATATCATAAAGAGTTGGTTCCCAATCAACACTTCCATCACCAGGGACCGAAGCAATTCCAGAGAAACATGGATCTTGAGGATCATTTTGCCAATGATTCATTTCAGATTTAATAGGAAAAGATGGACCACTCCAATTGATAATATCATAAACACCATTATCAAATAATCTGTTTCTACCTTCAAACATCTGTAATCCAGGTGAGTAAATACCAAGCCAAGGTCGTCCCCAGCTTGCTGCATAAACTCCATAACTAGAGTTGTTATGAAATGAGTTATTGCTTTCATCAAGTAATACATTGTTTTGGAATAAATAGGGGTTTGAATAATCTACAACGAACAATCCAACCGTATTATCTTTAAATTCACTTGATGAAATATTTGGAGAGGAATGACCAGTTACAACTAAACCTATGTAATTATTCAAAAAAGTACAATTGGAAATTGTGTGAGTAGATATTGGTGTAGTATTTGAATTTATCCACATTGCAACACTGTTATTATCAAAAACGCATTCGTTGAATGTTGGGTTCCCATTTAAGCTGTACAGAGTTGTGTTTAAAAAAGTACTATTTTGAATTAAGCTAGAATTAGTTAAATTATCGAAATCAAGTCTTATGGCATCTTGAATAACTAAGTTGTCTAATTCCAAATTAGATCCTAGATAGGTTTGAATTCCTTGCCAATTTGTTTCGATTGCGAAAAATTCGACCTGGTTTTCTAGAGTACCATTAATAATGAGATTCCCCGATATGTCAAAATTCGTTCCACTATCCATTAAAAAAGTGACACCTTCATTTAATATTAAAGAAGCACCAGAATCAACAGAAATTGTTACATCGTTTGTACAAATTATGTTTGTATCCTCATTAATTGTTAGTGAAGAATTATTTGTTATCGTTAAATCTGTGTTTAAATAGACTACATTTTGCCACGTTAAATTATTTTCAATCACAAATTCCTCTGAATTTTCTGTGAATTTTCTAATTCCTTCAGAAGATGAAATATAAATAGAAGAAGGAATTTCCCTTGATATTTCGATATCTCTAATTAAGATATCACTATTTTCAGCGATACTACTCCATGTTATTCCACCATCAAAACTTCTTTTTATTAAATTTGATTGAGTAGGATTACTTTTTCCGCTGGCGTATAATAAATCTGGTATTAGTGGGTGGTATTTAAGAGACGTTATATTCCATCCTAATGAAAATACTGGTTGCCAGGTAGAGCCAAAATCAGAAGAAAAATGCAGACCATTATAATTTCCACTATGAACTTCCTGATTATTAAATGGATTGACTGCAATACAATTAATCCAATCGTCAGAAAATCCATCCTGTATATGGGTCCAACTATAACCTCCATTTTCACTTTTGTATATACCCATCTCGTCATTTTCACATTGAATTTGTAACGGGTTATCACAAATAAGCCCACTATTTAATCCTATATACATATTTGATGGGTTTATAGGATCAATTTCAATAGTATACACATTCTTATTAAATTGATTAACGTTTATATCTGTACCAGTCCAATTATCACCAAAATTCTCACTATATTCGAATTGATACAGATCATTGTTTGGACTGGAGTATGGAGAAAGAAGATACATAATATCAGATTGAACAGGATTCAGCTCATGAACAATTATACTGTTTCCATAAATATTATTTCTAAGTCTAATCTCTTCCCAGTTTTCTCCTGAGTCCAAAGTTCTCAAACAAGATCCGATACCTAAACCTGTTTCGAATGTTAAATAAATTTCTGAAGAGTTAGTTTTCCTTAGACTTAGATCAAATACGGCAAAAGCTCCAGAATTAAAATATATTGTTTCCCACTCTTCATTTGCGTGTTTTTCTTTCACAAATATCCTACTTGGATTAGTAATAATCTTATTATCAAAAGCATATTCTAGATCAAAAGTCGTTGAAAATTTTGCTCCAATATTTGTTTCATTCCAAACGACTCCGCCGTCCGTTGTATAGTATAAAGTGTGTTCTGTGCCAGCAAAAATCATATCAGGCTGAACACTGCTGCTCTCCAGTGAATTAATATTTTTTACAATAATTCCATTATTAATAGTGGTCCATCCACCAACTCCAAAATTTGTGTTTTTAAATATTCCTAACCCATCAGTACCTGCATAGAGTATTGAAGGATTTATGTTATTGATTTCCACCGTATTACAATATAATGGAGAGTCAGCCAATAAATTCCAATTTTCACCATTATCTATGCTCTTGTAGATACCGTGTTCAGGGCTCGGCACATACAAAATATCATTGTTAATAGGATCAATCTGAATTTTCCCCACTAATAATTGTGGTGAAAGACTTAATTTCAATTCCCATGTGGTTCCACCATCTATACTTTTATAGACACCATGCCCCTCAGTTCTTAATATTTCTTCACTATATTTTGAGTATGCGGCGTTAGAAAAGTGAGGAAATCCTGCGGTTGCAAAAATGATATTTGGATCTAATGGATCGAATTGAATGGATGACACGTTAAGTATTTCGGAATTAGTAAGTTGCAAAGCTTCCCAATTTCCCCCTCCATCCATAGTGCGATAAACAAATTCTCCAGTTGTAAAGTCAATCAAACATCCTATAAACATTCTATTGGGATTATTTTGATCAATCGTAATAAAGGAGATCTCTTGATTATTTATTAAATTAGCCCCATTTCCATTCCTTTCATCCCACGTAATTCCCCCATTATAGCTGACATACAAGCCTTCTGCAGGATAGAAGTATCCAGGAGCTGGTGAATATGTAGGTCTTCCAATATAAATGATGTCCGGGTTATCTGGTACAGAAGCTATTGCTAACGGATAATTTGTAAGTTCATTAATATCATCGTCTAAGTTAAACCAATTTTCTAAGTTAATATTCTTATATGGAATACTGGTTTGATCGGCAATAAAAACATGGATATTATCACTAGCGTCAACACTTATTGAGATATCATCAACCCTGGTAGTCCAAGGTCCTAATTCTTCCCATTGTGAATATAAAATGGAAACAAATATTAATGTCATAATTATAAAAATTCTAATCATTTTTAACTCCTATTGTATATTTAAAATCATATTTAAAAGTATAATAATGTCTTGTATGTTAATGTGATTATCTTCAAACAAATCAACAGCCCAGCTCTCATATAAATTATCTATATTATTTTCATGACCCAAAATTCGATCAACATAAATTATTATATCGAATATATTCTGCTGATGGTCTTGGTTAATATCACCTTTGATACCATCAATAACTCCTGGTTTAAGGATGATTTGATAATCATTTCCAACAATTGTGGATGACCAAATACTATATAGAAGATAGTTAGATATTGAAATATCTGGATATATATTGTTATAAGTTTCCATAAATGAAATTCTAATATCATCGTTCCATGTTTCACCATTATCTGAACTGGAATTATAGTAAATTTCTTGTGAGTTATTTGTGAAGCCGGTATCTCTTATATCACTGTAAATAACTGAGATTCTGTTATCGTCAATATCAATACTCGGAAGTTGTCCGGTCGGTTCATTTGTAATGACATGGGTAGATGACCAAATACCCTGATAATTTAAACTTCTATGTAAAATATAACCATGAAGAGTATTTGGTGAGTTTTGATAGTCATACCAAACAGTATGTAAATTTAATTCTGAGTCTAGTTTTCCAACTACTTTTTGTGAAGTGGCCCCGTCAATCGGAGAGATAATAGTGGGTGATGAAAAGCTCATTCCATCATCACTACTACCAATATAAATAATCTCTCCCTCACCTAAGGTTTGTGCAGAATTCATGCTGCCTACTAAATGTATATTAGAATTTTCTAAATTCATCGAATTAAAACCGAAAGAAGTTGTCGATTCTGAGATATCAAAATTTATCGTATCTACTTCTCCCCAATTAGATCCCCTGTCAAAACTTTTGACTAAATATTTCCTATTCATAAATTCACTAGTTTGAAATAGCAAGTAAATTTTATCACTAACAGACCCAAATAAGGGACCACCTAAACTATATACTCCTGAATATTGTATAGGCTCCTCCCAGTTGAATCCATTATCTGTACTCCTAATATACTTTACCATCCAATTGTAATCACCATACTCACGCCATGTTATGTGTAGTGTATCAGACTGGGCTAAAATCTGAGGGAAGTTACATGGTGATCCAATTGAAATTATTGAATATTCAGACCAGGTTAATCCACCATCGAGGCTATGAGTGTAATACAATCGATATTCGGGATATGACGTATGCCAAACAATATGGATATTTTCATTGACTGAGGTTATTCTGGCAGTTAGATTGTCTCCCAGTTGATCTGAGAAAATCGTTGAGTCCAGTAAAGTAATTTCTTGTCCAATTGAAAAACTAATATATAGAAGGAAAAATAGCATTTTAACTACATTACTATTCAATTTATTATTTTGATTTGTAGTAATTTTCAATTTTTTACTTTAAAACAGTTTCTTAAAATACAATGTAATTCCTTAATATCCTCGGTCTTGTCAAATATAATAATAACATTAGAATTTTTGACATTAATTTAAGTTTCGGTGTGTCAAGTTTTACAAATCCTTCAATTACTATACGTTACTAAATGCATTTTAAAAAGACATGCAAATATCTTTTAATTTTCAATATCATATATTTAAACTGTGCGTCTTCAAAAACGAATGGACAAAACAATCCATATTTAAAAAGAGTACTTCAGGTCTGATTACATTATTAATAACCATCGTTTTCGAAACTATCCGAATTTACCACGAAATCCTGTCATTGTGCTATAAAAAGAGCCTTTAATCTTTTCAATAATTCTCGTCGAAAAAGGTATAAGAAGTATGAACATACAAAGGAGAATATTATGTCACAATGGATTATCACGCCGGATAAATACCTCAATTGTGAGGAGGAGAAAGCTATAAGGAAAACGGCTTTAGATCTTGCCATCATTGCACGAAGTCGAGGAAATCAAATTGATGTGCGGAATCATCTAATAATTGAAGTCGCACTGGGTACAGGTCTTCGGGTTTCGGAATTATCTAACCTAAAGATAGAGGATCTGCATCTTGGCAAAGGTCAGAATACATTAATAGTCAGGAATGGTAAAGGCGGGAAGGATCGAGTAATTGGATTTAACAGTAAACTCAAGAGTCTGATACTGGATTATCTTGATTATCGCGTCAGTTGCAGTCAGTATCTGTTTCATTCTGAAAGAGGTGAGAAGATGACCAGATTTGGGATTGGTCGAGTATTTAAGACTATTGCAGAGAAAACTGATGTCGTTGCCCCCCATCATTCCATTCATTCCCTTCGTCACACCTATGCCACCAACCTATATAAGGCATCGGGATACAATCTTCGGCTTGTCCAGAAACAGCTCGGTCATAGCAGCATTATGACGACATCAGTTTATAGCGATGTTATTAATAAAGACTTGGATGAAGCCCTGGAGAATATGGATTAGGGTCTTCGGACTCTTTTCTAGGTTAAATCTTGTTGGAATGTCGCAACATTTCATGAGGGAGTGGTAACAATAGCTTTGGTATGGGAGGGGAAGTCGCAACATAACGTCGGTTATGTGGTGAGTTTGTTACACATACTATAAATAGAATACCTATAATCTTAATTGTAGATCGTATACTTTTTGATACATCTGACTGTTTCTGAGGTGGTTTGACAAGTACCTTCAATATTGAAATCGTAGATCTCAGCTTGTATAAGTAATTAGTTGATTCTACAATTTCTGAGCATGAATATAAGTGGGCTATCTTTTCTATACGAAGGAGCTGATGGCGGCATACTCACCCATGAGGAATCATGGAAAGGGGACTTTATCTAATTTTTAATATTGTTTTCCGATAAACTTAGTTACCGTAATACCTACTTCAATAATATCACTTTTTGGACTGCATGATAGTCTTCTGCATTAACTCTGATAAAATAGATGCCGCTAGAATATTTTGATGCATCCCAGGTAATAGTATGGTACCCTGGTGATAAGGAGTTGTATGAAAGCTCATCAATCTGGCGCCCGATTAGATCGTACATATTTATTTTGACAGATGATAGAATAGGTAATGAAAATTTAATATTTGTAATAGGATTAAATGGATTTGGATAAATTGGAAATAATTTAAATTCAGATGGTATTATGTTTTCATCAATAGATAAATTCGAATCGGGTGTAATCATACACTGTTCATTATAGGGCGCTGAATAACTAAAATGATATCCTTGATAATCAATACTATAACAAAAATATTGATTTTCATCTAAATTGTAATCAAAATAATTTGATGTTGTTAAGTTTTCTGCGATTATTTCATTTCCTTCATAAACCAAATAAGAAGAACCTAAATTGTAATCATATAGATATTCAATACTATTTTCAGATCCCCAGTCTGGAATATTATCTCCATTCAAATCAAGATAATAGCCAGGTTGAACATTCATATTATCTTCCCAATTTATTTGAATCACCCAACCTCCTTTATCCCAAATACCATCATCGTCATTATCAGTGAATTCTTCCATTGGGATATAACCAGAATCCATATTCCAATTTTCATCGTCCCAAATACCATTGCCATTATTATCTGTAAATTCTTCCATCGGGATATATTCATCTAGTTCTAAATTTATATCGACTATGGGAAGAACAGAGATACCTATCAATTTATGATATTCATCAACTCCCACAGCTTCCCAAAATTGAGCATCAGTGTCATATTCAGGTTTAAACTGATTTCCTATTTGAAATACTTCCCAAGGTTCATAGAGAGTATATCCGGTTGTATCGTTAGGCCAATCAACATTCCATGCTACATATCCCCATTCACCAAAGTCAACGGGATTCCCATCCTGATTAATATCTCCTTCCCACCCAAATTCATTTGCCCATATTTCCCAATCTCCATCGTTATCAACTCCGTCAGTATATTCCCTCATCATACAGTTTAGACCAGATTCACCCAAAGTATTATCGCAACTGCCATCGTCTATATTTGCCAAGTAATTCCAATCACAATACGTTGGATCTGTGCACCCATAAATAAACTGGTTCAATTGCAAAGCCCCCATATCAATTATGGTTCCATCAGCATCATGATTTAGATCAGGATCTCCTGCATCAATAGTTGGGCTTGATGTTTCTAGTTTGAAATATCTAAAAAGCGTGTAATGATATCTTCCATCTTCATCGTACTCATCTATTAATCCGTCTCCATCATTGTCATCCCCATCAAAATTGAAATAGATCGGATTAATTGTTTCATTTCCCACATCGGGTAATCCTGGCATCGACTGCCAATATGCTACATAATCATCATCGCATCCAAAACAACCATCACCTGTATCAAAAATACCATCGTTCTCTCCTGCATCCTTTACATGGAAACCATCTCCCTCTCCAGGGTCGCCAGTATCAGGTAAGCCGTCAAATCCATAATCATACACTTGTTCACCAACATCCCATATTCCATTGGGGGGTGGCCAGACATCTAAATAATTGTCTTCGGTAATATTTGGGTCATATCCATCAATACCATCAATATCCACTATTCCATTTCCATTACTATCTATCCACCCGTCACCGGGCTGCCAGATACCATCTCCCTCTCCATCGTCAGGTCCAGGGTAATCGGGAGATAGAGGACCAAGACCATCAAGTCCATTATCAAAAAATATCCAATTTCCAAATAAAAGGAATGCATTTTCACCCATTTGATATTCGCCATCACCACCTAAGTCGTCAAAGGGATCTCCAGGAATCCCATCTTCCCCATAGTCATTAATATAATTGTCAAACAAAATAGAATAATTATCATCCTCATACTGATAATTGCCCCTCAAATGTGGATCAATGCTATTAGGGTCATACCATGGGTTAGGGTTCCCATGAAGAGTTGGCGAAATTCTACCATTATATAAAATAATGTTCAGATTTTCTATGTTATTTGCCCATGTAGGGTATTCCAAATCGGGATTACTTAATCTTTCATTCGAATCATCGACACCCCCAGTGCCATCATTATCATATCCATCATACCAGACATCTGAATCAAGGTCTATATTTTCATCAACCATATCATTCATATCATTCCAAACACCATCACTATTCCAGTCTACAAATGGTTCGCCTAAATTATAAATACCATTATTATCTTCATCAGTGAAAGGTTCTGAATTATCAATTCCATCAGCAAAAAAATAATCTTCATCTATCAGACCGTCAAAATCATCATCGATACCATTAAACCAGTCTTCACCGGCTAAGCCGTCACCATCAAGATCACCGTGGTTTGCTTCTCCATCTCCAATCATCAAAGTATCTCCATTGATAGAAATACCCCAATTAGCATATTCAATTGTACCACCATAAGATGGAATACTTGAATCCCATGGATTGTTATCCTTGCCATCAAATGGTCCATATGGATACCCTATCCATGGATATGCTCTTTGCTGCCAACCCAATTCTATACCTGAGTAAAATGGTATATCAAAAATGGGGTCTGTATAAATAATTCCCCCTAGATCATTGTACGAACCATTAACACCTAATTTGACGCAGGAATATTCTACTGATCCAGATCCGATTATTCCGGATTCATCTGACCATAAAATAGAATTGCTAACATATGGATGAGATCCTTCATTTGAATAAATAGCATTTTCAAATCCTCTAACGGAACAATTCTTAATATTTGGGGAGGAAGAATTACAATAAATTCCTGTGCCTTGAAAAGGATTATATAACAGACATCTTTCAATTGATGCATTGGAATTATTTAATTGTACACCAATGTTCTCAGAATAGATTGAAACTCCGTATAGCATTGCATTATTGTTTTGTCCAACATTCCCAAAAGTAATTGTTGGTTGGACGCCGTCAGAATAAATAACAGTCTGAATAATATATTCTGGAATATCGGTATTAATGTAATTTCCAGTAATCATGATATTTTTACTTTGAAAATCAATATTTTCATAATAAAAGCCTGGATTTACGAATACAGTATCACCATCTAATGAAATATTTATTGCCGATTGAATGGTAGGGTAATCATCCGGGACAATTTTTACTGTGGCAAATAGAGCTGTAAAAAAAGTTGTAAATATGAGGATGTAATTCATAGGATCTCTCGAGTTAATTATATATTTTACTTGGAGCAAATTACATGGTTTTTAGTGAATAACTGAAGGGGAAATTCCTCAACCTCAGGTAAAAGGAATAAGTAATAAATTCGTAGGCCTTCTGTCTTTATTCCTCTGATAATCTAATAAGAAATATTAACTTTCTTAAAACTAGATATGTTGCTATTGATGCTTCATTGAATAATAGTAACTAAATGAGAATTTTGCAATGAGTAGCAGTCTTGCAGCTATACCAATTATAAATCCTATTCCGCCCAAGATATTCTGGTAGAAAAGCACTTCAATGATTATTGACACTAATAGCAGAACCGCAGTTATTAATAATAGACCTTTTCTTTCATTAGGTTTGAGCCAACCCCAGTATAATATACCAGTCCAGCCTGTCATGAAGAGAGCAGCAATATACATGGCATATTGGTAGTCTGGGCCTGAGCCTTTGAAGCCGCACATAATATTTGGAATGTCTGAGCCGGTTGCAATCATAAACCAGGAGATGGCGACTATGCCGTCTGCAATTGTGCCGATCATAAAACTGAGTTTTAATAATTGATTTGCTCTGTAGTTCATGAATTGATCCTATTACTCATTAAATCAGACTGCAAGATGGGGTTGATCTGATAGTAGGAAATTCTCTAATCTCAGGAGGTCTTGTTTTTTAAGGATTTGTTTCATAATGTGGTTGTTATATTGTCTTATAATTTAGCCACATTCTTTATATCTGGGGTGATGAATCAATACCAATTGCCATATGAATTATTAAATCGATAATTTAATAAACGAATTATCTCGGATTTGGAGATTTTTAAATTGGGATAGTTAAGAACTACCACCTATGCGGAATAACATGATTTTTAATTAAAAGCATCTCAGTAATGTCTCTTCCCGAATCTACACGGACAAGATTTGCTAATCCTATCCTGTTAAGTTTTCTGAATGGTTATTGGATGATCAATCTCCCATAATCATGCTTACAATTATCACTATATCGAGAATATCTACAATTGTATCAAAATTAACATCTGCAAATAGGAATTCACAGGAACCATCATCCAATGAAGCATCAGAATTGTAATTGATTGCCTGGAAATATGTGCATCCTTCATAGTTACAACTACCATCGTCTATAGTAGCTTCAGGGTTGTAATTGATTGCAAAAGGGTCGGTGCACCCTGCTATTTGTGAGAAATAATATGCACCCATATCCATTCGGGTACCATCCGGGTCTTGGTCGTCAGGATCGTTTTCCCAGGAAATACCATCATTATCAAAATCAGGATCACCCACATCTATACATGGTGAATTTGGTTGCAATGAAAAGTCTCCATTTCCAGAATCTGTAAAAAGTGGATTTGAATCTATATTCCCTGTAAGCCAATTGATATTTCCATTATATCCAGATATGCCGTTTGCTCCATTTTGGAAATCGGTATACTCTACTGCTATATTACTCATTGAAAAGCTATTATCAAAAGTAGCCTGCTGCGGTGAATTTCCCCATACAATTGAGTTAAGTAGTACTGGATGTGAGTTGTTTCGAATAAAAAGTCCACCACCAGTTATTGATGCTGTATTATTAATAATCACTACATTTGTTAAACTGGAATTGGAATTATCCCAACAAGATATTCCAGCGCCGTTTGGAGCCGTGTTTCCAGAGATAATAACCTTTTTTAAAGTTGGAGTGGCACTGAACCATCTAAATCCTCCACCATCAGATGCTGCTGAATTATTAATTATTTGAACCTCATCGAATTGAGGTGCAGAATTAAATATTGAAATACCTCCGCCATTTTCACCAGATGAATTTTGTGTAATAATCGTATTCAAAGTAAGAGGGCTGGAACCGCCATCACAGTATATTCCTGCACCGTTATAATTAGCATGATTGTTACTAATTTCCAAATTGTCAAGAGTGGGACTTGAGTATACACACGATATACCACCTCCACTATCTGCATTTCCATTTGTGATTCGAAAATGTCTGAGTATTGCTGCAGCAGTTTCTCCACTTTGAAAAGTAACTACACTACCGTTTTGTCCACCATCAATGGTTGTTGTTTCTCGATTCTCACCGATTAAGGATATGTTCTTGCCATTAAAATTGATATTCTCAAAATAAGTGCCAGGTGATACAAGAACCATATCTCCATCGACAGAATTGTTAATGCCCTCCTGAATAGTAGAATAATCTCCTGGAATGTTAATGATTGTTGTGTGGATGAATGCGACAAAAATAAATGGGACTAAATACTTCATAATACCTCCAAAGTATAATGTTAAATTGGGGTAATACGGATACCCCTTGATGAGCCTCACATGGTGTCGCCAAACAGCCAAAGATTTAACCCTACTGGGAGCTATCAAGGGGCAGTACTTGCCCACATGAGTTCCAGTAAGGTATTATCGTTAATCAAAATATGACTGTTTGGCTTGGCAATATTACGGTATTTATTATGTATCGGAATATCCATTTTATTAGGGGTAGTCAGGAGGAATGGTGGGAAAAATTAGGGAAAATTCTGTGACCTCCAAATCGGTCGAATACGGCCAGATTTCTGGAGATCTGACCTGGAAGTCGGGGACTTAAAATTTGACTAAATTCGTAAAACCAATATTTTCAACATCTTATTTTTGATTAAAATTTGCTAAAATTATTAAAAATTGCCGATCATCCTAAATACCGTAATATCAGGAGGTTATCGGAGGTGTGGGGAAAAGAAATAATCCAAAAAGTGTTTCATCATACCATGATCTGCAGAAAATCGAGCCAGGTGGGCTGGGTTGAATTTGGGATAATTATAAATTCAATTATTTTATAGATTTATTGAAATAGTAGTTGACTATAATCGAAAAATATGTTATGTTTAAAGTATAAGGGGTTTTACAAAACCTCTTTGAAAAAGCCAACCGAAAAAACTGCACGAAAAGTAAACCCAAAAAACAGATGAAAAAGGAATTATAAAATTCTCATTGACTTTATATAAAATATATATAAATATTAAAACATGGGGATTGATTTAATCCCCCACTTGAAAACCTTCTGAAAACCTACAACTGAAAACTACTTAATACTGCTGCCGGGATGGTCCCGGTAGTCAGTATTGAGATTGAAGCAAATGAGAAAGCAAAATATAACTAAAAAGCCATCCTCATTGCCT